>Ga0316189_10000534_pt1 | contig 38469 bp, 84 predicted proteins | sample LowCovwburrow_MG_FD_204930 | JGI IMG/M metagenome (GOLD analysis project Ga0316189, IMG submission 204930) | Coastal sediment microbial communities from Maine, United States - Lowes Cove worm burrow | ecosystem: Environmental > Aquatic > Marine > Coastal > Sediment | place: USA: Maine...
AATATAGTAAATTTATTAATCATTTTTACAGTCTTTAAGCACGGCAAACATTAAAACGACACTTCGTTTTTGCTAACATCGTCTATATCTAATCTATTTAAACAGCAATCTTTTTCCTTACAAACAAGTCCATCACAATCGTTACACCATCCGTAAGTCTTATCAAATTTAGTTCGTAATTTCTTCATTGCTTTGTTTGCTACTTCATCGTCTGGGTGCTGTTCAGCCAAACAGATTAATTCATTTTCTGTTTTCATATTTCGTTAAGTTTAAATAGACTATACATAGACGTGAGCGTTATGTATAATGCTACGCAAATACTATATTGTCAGGGTTGTGAGTTTCATTTACATATTCTTTTATCACCTTTTTTTGCTCTGTGTTTAAGTAAACACCTTTCTTTATTTTTATAGTTGCTATTAATCCACTTCGTGCTTCACTCCAAGGTTGGCTTCTTCCGTCACCTCCTAAAATATATTCATACATTCCGTTTTGTTTTTCAACTGAGAAGAATTTTTCTATTCCATTATACAGTTCTGTTGTTTTAGGCTGTACACAATCTTTTAAAGATTCATATTCGTTTTCACAATCTTTTAACCATTTAGAGTATTTATTAATATCTCTTTTTAGCTCTTCTTTTCTTTCTTCTAAATTCATAATATTTATTTTATTTGTTAATTATCCGCAATACTCCATTACATCTCTTAGGTTCAGTAATTGCACCTGCATGTTTTCCGTTTTTTGTTTATTATCTTGCATAATCTTTGATTCTAGCGATTCAGTGCGGTTCAATTATTGAATGGCGGATAGCGATGTGTTAGTAGCAATATTAATGGTTGGGGCAGTTTCCTTTGTGAGCCATCATCATCTCACTACTCCAAGGTCTTCTACTTACATATATGTATTCGCAACCTTCAATAGTTACAGTTTTGTAATTTTCTTCAATATTCATATCATTTTCACTTCCTTCTGGGTTGCATCCAACCATTAAAAAAGCTACTAACAATATGTATAGTGTATAGCTTAGTTTTGTTCTTAAATTTTTCATTTGTTCTATTTTTAAAGTTAAATTACTATTCGATTATTTGTGCTGTTTTGGTCGCTACACACCATACATTTAGCCGTTAGGCTTCATGCCCTTTCATTCCATTGTTCTATAGCTACTTTTGCGCACCACTCAGCATCGTTTCTTATCGCACCATCGGTTCGCTGCAATCGACATTTCTTGCACTTGATAGTTACTTTTCGGCTCTTAGTGTAGGGGTTGCCTACAAACTTTAGTTCTGGCTCACCTCCACAGCAAGGGCACGAAAGCATAACATCAGCTATAAATTCATCCGCTGCGTGTGGTTGGTATGTTGTTTTCTTATATTCGTTCATTTCATTTATTTTTACAGTTATTTAATCAGGACGAATTATAGCCCTACCATTAGCAATCATTTTTGATAAGGTTTTTTGCATAGCCTACATTTGTTCTCTTGGTGTTCTTTAGGGTTTCTAGTCATTATATGTGAGCAAAACGAATTGCTAACATCACCTATACGTAATAATTTAAAAAGGGCTTCTGCACCATCAATAAATGCACGTTCTTGTAACTTAGGTTGCCAAGAGTTATTGTAATCTAATTTAGCTTGTGCTTTTAACTGCTCAATTAGTTGTTTTTTTACTACTTCTGTTTTTAGTTTTATCATCTTAATCTTTTTAAATTACTACGCATAGCCAAACCGTTAGAGTTAATATTTTGGGCTTGTAGCGTTTACTTCGTTTGTTGAACTTTCTTGCTCTTACACCATTACAGTTGGCTTAATAATCTCACTTCTGTGATACTACGATGTTTCTGCAATCGTCATTGCTTCACTCCATCAGTTTACCTCCTTCGAGTACGCCCAAAACACTAACAATAACATTATTTAAAATGCATTAAAACGCCATTTTACATTTAGCGTTAGCAACAATAAAAATTATTCCTTTTCTGCGTCTAACGTATGGTTCATTTTTTTAGGGTTGTATTTCTTCCAAGCCTTCATCTTTGCTTCTTGCGCTGTTTTTGCAGTTACTACTACTGTTTCACTCCAGGTTTGTGCTATTGTTACTTTGTACTTTGCCATAATTTTAAAAGTTGCTAACAAGGGCTATAATTCATCCCTTGCTAATGTTAGTGTTTAATTTGATAGTTCGTTTTGTATAGGCACGAAATCATAGCCCAGAGCCGTTGTAGCACATTAAGTGCAGAAATCACCCCAAGATAAATCTTCGTATTTTTCAGCATCTATTTCTTCGGTTCTTTTTTGAATAGCATCTTTTACTTCTTTTATGAATTTTGTCTTGTCGGTATTCATCATTGCCCACCATAAGTAGGTTGCATCATATTCAAAAACTTCTTTTACAGTATCACCTTTAAATTTCCCAAAGGTTATTTTATCATTCCAATTTGTTATCATAATTATTTGTTTTAAAATTAACGTGCTACAACAATGTATATAAGCCATAGAAAAAAACGGCTCATATACTAACCGTTAGCGACAATATTCCTTCGCTATATATTTTAAACAAGCATCGCTGCATTTTTCTTCGTTGGGCATCCCCGAGACTTCCATTGTTTGATTGTACCTCATGCCTCTAATAGTCTTGTACGACTCGTATAATACACCATCCTCAATCCAAAAATGATCGTGGTTGTGTCGCTTCGGAAGAAAGTCGCTAACATTAAATAAATCATATTCAATGCTTTCTACCCCTTCCAATTTCTTGCCGTTTAATCTGATCTCAAATTCTCCTTCTGTGTACTTCATAAAACATTATTTATTTAGGCGTTAGCAAACATCAAGTATTCGCTTGGTGATTTGCTTCTGTATCTTCACACCCTCTAATATAGCCGTCATTAAATGCAGTTGCATTTTTTGACGATTTGCTAACATGAGCTATATTTAATTTTTTAACTTCCTGTTGTGCGTGCTCATCCATCACTCTTTCAATTTCGGTGAGCAGTGTTCCGTTAATTTTTTTCGTGCTTTCAATGTGGCTTAAATTGCCATCTATGATGGATATAGTCTCTATCAGTTCTCTTTTTGTCTTCATAATCTTTGTGGTTATTTAATCGTTAAAAATCTAAACATAGCCTAACTCATTGTGCATAATAGCTACACACCAGTATATTCAAATACGTGAAATACTAAAGAGCCACCGTGCAATTGGTACGTTCCTAAATAGTTTCTACTTACACCCATATCATAGTGTACATCGTGTCCAGTTCCAAACACTTCAATAAATCGCTTTTCCTTTGTTTCTGTTGGGTCAACTAAAGCCCATATACAAGGTATTTCGTTTTGTGTTTGCACGGTTAAAATTTCCGCATTAACAGGCATTTCAATTGTTTGATTGTCTGTTGTTTCTAATTCAAATTTCCAAATTGTTTTATTCATCTTTTTAAGTTTTTAGTTAATTAATCCGCTACTATGCACAACAATGTATAAACCACATTAAAACGATGGTTTATACTCACCGTTATAAACCATTAAAAGTAATGGTTGCACAATTTGCAAGTAGGTGGTAAAAAGCCCATACCATAGATACAGCAACTAATATACTACCTACTGAATAGTTTTCTTTTTTAGACAATGGATACACGGCTCTTACTGTAGCTAATCCAAATATTATTATCATTAGTTCATTCATTTCAAAAACGGTTTATAACATGGTATATCACCCATACCACATTGGTTGTTAATTCTTAGTTTTCTGCCTGTACAGGTGATATACAGGCGTTGTGCTTAATACGGCATTCTAATAAAGGTATGGGTGTAAAGTTTGCAAACTATCTTTTTTTACTTCTTCCCAAATTATTTGATTCTGCCAATCACAAGGCACAAAAACTTGTTTGCAGTATAATTTAATTCCTGTTTTTCTAAGTTCAGCTATTACATCTTCCATTTCTTCATCGCTCATATTGTTTGCACCTTTTATATTCTTACTTACAAAGTCAGCGACTTGCAAACTTTCGGATTGTTCGCACACATAACAACGGGTTTGTTTATCCGAGCAAGAAAAAAGTACTAAGCACAACAAAGTATAAAATGCATAGCGAGTAAGTGTTTTAATTGTGTTCATTTTGTATCTATTTAAGTTGTTTATAATTCAATGTTTCGCGCTGTTTAGGTCGCTACGACACCTTATACATAACGTTAGGTGTAATACTAAGCCTGTTCTAACTTAGTGCCCCACACATCATTAAATTGTTTTTGGGTTACTTCCTCAAATGCACTTTTAAAATCTTCTGTAACCTCTTTATGAGTGTAAACTTCGCTACAAGTATTTCCTTTCCATACCCATTTACCAAAACGTGCATTTTTGCCCATTACTTCACAAACTACATCGTGATTTTCCTTATGTCTATAATATTTTACCATATTTGTTTTATTTAATCCGTACTACACCTAACAATATATAACACACATTAAAACGATGTGTTATACTAAACGTTAGCAATCATTTATGATAGCATCCGTTTTTATCACATTTACCACCTTCATACCAATCTGATGGTGAACAAGGTTTGTCACAAGAACGCTTGCTAACATTATGTATGTCGTTATATTTTTTAACTACATTTTGTATTATCTCTGGCAGATCAGAGGCATCTATAACCTGTAGTTTATCCCCTGCTTGATTTTCATCATTATAAACCCACTGATTAAACTCTTCAAATACTATTTCCCCTATATCCATAATTCTATATTTAAACCGTTAAAAAATACACCGCATACACTTACCATTAGCTGCAATTTTTAAAAGTATCGCAACTTTCAGGTATTACAAATGCTGAGAAGTTCTCACCCCAACCTTCTTTTGGTTGGTTATATACAGCCTTCACTAGGCTACTGTTTGCAAACCCTAAAGGCACTACAAATTCACCTCCTTTATACCAAGCGTTTAACTCATCAGTATATTTACCGCTACATTTACCGCATTTGCAAAACCTTTCTTCATCTTGCATCAATCGAACTACATCTTGGCAGTTCTTACATAATATTAATTTCACATCAAATACTTTTAAAAACAGTTCACTTCGTCAGCTAACACAGTATATAAAAAACTACACTGCGTTTCGCATTTCATATACAAACCGTTGTATGCAATTATTGGCTAAGAAACTCCTGTAAGTAATCTTTAGCTGTTTTCCCATCATTTACATTTGAATGTTCCATCATATACCATCCAAACGCCAATAACTGTTCGCTTTGCAATACAACATCAGCTAAAACACCACTTCGCATTTCAATAATTTTGTCAGCTATGTATTCATACATTGTCTCATCAATCCCCATTAATCCCATGTCATTTACTACGACTTCCTCCTCCTCTAATAGTTTTATTATATCTCCCTTTTTCATAGTTATATTTGTTTTGCGGTGTTTAGCCATGTCATTATGAGTAAGCAGTTTGAGTATCTAGCTTTTACATCTTTGAAATACATATCCTCAGACATATAACTATTACCTAAATTATCCCTTGTCTGCATATCTCTACCTGCATTTATGAAGTGTGGGTGAGCTACAATAACTTGGCTTTTCAAAATCATTTACACAAGAGATTGGCAACTGTTCGCTTTGCAATACAACATTGTATAAAGCAAATGCTTCGTCAGCATCTTTGTATTTCCAATGCTCTTTCATTGATTCATTAAACCCATAAGGCATATTGCTGTAACTTCTGCCCATATTAAATACTTCTGTAAACTGTTCTTTTGTCATTATTATTTGTTTTAAATTATCCGCACTTGCTTTATACTATACGTTAGGCACAATTAAAAGCTAATCTGTGGTGATATAATTGTCGTTACTTTTCCACATTTAGGGCATACGTGTCTATATCCTTTACCTGTTGGTATATATAAATACATAGGTGGTTCGTGTTCTGGGTGTTTGCATTGTGGTATTTCATCTAAGTCAAAAAATCCGCTTTTATCAGCGCCTAACAATGCGTATAAATCATTGCTTACACTATTCCAACTATTTGTAAAATCTTTTTTGTTATTCATTTTATTGTAATTTTAGTTTATTGCTTCAACAAGCAACGCTTCATACGCTCAACGTTAGCAGCCATTAGACTTACGCTTTAGTTTTCTGCGTTTAATTTCATCTAAGATTGGTTGCTTTAGTTCTTTGTCTTTTATCTTTTGGCTTATGTTCTTTGCTCATAATTTTGTCTTTATCTTCAAGTTTTTTCTCCCCACCCTCCTGCGTGTAGAGCGCACGGAATGGACAGCGGTGTATTAGCCAGCCTTTCCACTCTATAAGTGGTTTTTCTCGTACATGACGAGCTATTTTATAGTATTCTTTGTCGTCTGGATTTGTTATCCATCGGTGTTCTATACAAGCTTCCTTTAAGCTTCCCCAAGCCTCTACTTGCTCACCGTTGATTAGCACTATTATTGATTGTCTTTGCATTTATATTTACACCCTGTTTTTAATGTTGCTATTTTAGTTCCTGATTCAAATTGTATTAAAAAATGGGTCTTATCTTCTTTTAAGACTTCGACCCTTTCCCCGCTGTAGTAAACTATTTTCATTAGGCTATCAATTCATTTTTGATAGCCTCATAATAAGAAGAATCCATATCGTATTCGCTTCTTACATTAAGTTCTCCATCTTCGATTCCTACTAAACTTACTCCGTAAGGCTTTAAAGCTGTTTGAAGATTTTCTGATAATGTTGTGATTAAGTTTGTCATGATGTTGTTTGTTTTAATTGTTATGTAAATATACAACTAATAATTACAATACCAACTATAAAATGTAATTATTTTAAAAATATTTACTTCTTTTCCCTCCCTAAGAAATAACCAAAAGATAACATTAAATAAAAATGCATTTAGCACGTGGGACAGGAATCGAACCTATCCAATCGGTTTTGGAGACCAATTCGCATGCCTTGGAACATTCCCACGCATTTTATTAGGACGTTAGCAACCACTCAATATACTCTTAATACTGAGCATGACTTGCAATGTGTTTTCCCCTCTACCAAGTCCTTTGATCCACAAAAGTCGCATTTGCTAACATGAGATATAGGCAAATTATCATCCTTAGAGCGGTGCTTTTTAAAAGCATAGAAGGCATCTTCAAGTCTCATACCATCTTCTTCATTCAGTTCATCCATTAGCTTTTTTAGCCATTGGTTTGTTTCGATGTATTCATTAAATTCATCCATAGTTTTATCTGTTTAAGTCGGCTGAAATCAGCCCATATCATTATCATTAGAGATCATTAAACTTAGCTTCTGCGTACTTGTCAGCACCCAACATGATAGTTTCGGTGTAGATTTCAATCGTTTCATTGTCAGTTGTCCTTTCGCAATTAAGTAAGTATGCTACCACTTCTTTTATCTGTTCTCTTATTACTTGCTCATGCTCTTGCAACGAATCGCTAACATCAGCTAAAACACCAGATTTTACCTTTTCTTTTAATGCTTTAGTGCGTGTAATCTCTACCAAAGCCTCTAAAAACTCTTTATTGTTATCTAGAAAATCATTATCAACTTCCCATCCGTGCTTTTCTTCTAATTCTTTAACTAATTCTCTCATCTTTTATGTGACTGTTATGTGACTGAATTGCTTGATTGTTTTGTTTGTGTTCCATTATCGTTGTTTTTTATGTGATTTTACCCAATTCTCACACAAATCAAGCATCCAGAGCAATCTATTCTACTGCTTATTCTCATTTTCCCGAGCAGCTAAAAACTTAGCCTTATACTGATTGTATTCCCGATCCTTATCCGACTCACTCTTTTTTACACCATCCTCTTTTTTAACCCGAATCTTATAAGCCTCATAATCTACTTTCTCTAAAAACTGTTTATCCACTTTGCTTTTCATGTGATTTTGATAACGTGCAGATGCCTTGCTCTCTAAGTGTAAAGACATCCACTCCCTAACCAAAATCATATTAAGACTATTTCGGCTATTCATCCCAAACCCATACATACCCCTACGGGCGTTCTTAAAGCACTCTCTTACATCTTCTATGCTGTCATGAGGGTAAGACTCCATGATGTCATTACAAAGCGTTACGAGCTGAATATTAGACATTGAAATATTAAGAGCCATCGCACACATCTCAACACTTAAACTTATCTCAGTTAAAACTGCAACATCTCCATGTTCTTTTTTTTGCAAAGAAATGTTTTTGCATTTAAGCAGATCAGCAGGTTTACAAATCTGTACGAGACATGAGGTAAGCTTGCTTTTCTTCTGTAAGTCTGTTGTGCCCGTTTTTTGTATTTCCATTGTTTTTTTCTTTTAATTCAAAAAATCCCTGCCATCCATTAGCTAAACTTTCATTTATGATTTCAACCGCTTTTTTTTCATCACCATCAGATATCTTGTTTAATTTAATTAAAGCGGCTTGTTCGCTTGTTGCTGTTTTGTACTTAAACTTATGCTCTTTTTGTTTGTAGTCCTTCCATGTACTCCAAGATTTTTTAAATTCAATTGAATCAAAAGGAAATACCACCCCCTCTGGTTCATTGTTAATTGGTTTAGTTGTTAATGGTTCATTGTTAATTGGTTTATCTATAGTACTATTGCTTTGCCCTATGCCTGACCCCATGCCTTCAAGTTGCTTTGCCCCATGCCTTATGAATGCTTTATCCAATGCTTTACCCTTTTTAGGTGTAGCGCTTTGTAAGCTTATTATGTTTGAAGAGTACTGATTCTTTGATTTTTCTATTAGCTCAAAGAACCCCCAATCTACCAAGTCATTAAAATATCTGGTATATGTTTGGTTTTTCTTTATGCCTATAGCATCCATTGTCATTTGTGAAGGAAAGCCGAATTTTTTCTTCCATCCCAATCTATTGCAATGCTCTATGGCAAAGAAATAAACAGCGTAATGATTAGGGCTAATCTTTTCAGGGTTGTCGAAAGCAAAATCAATAAAAGACCTCGATAGTTCATAGCTATTCATACCCCCTTCTTTTTTATTATAGCCCAGCAAATTCCGCAAAAATATTTCAAGCAGGCATTTTTGTCATAATAAATTTTTAAACATGCAGTCTCCATTGCTCCCGTAGTCTCTTCTATTCCAATCGTTCTTATAAACTTTTTTACAGTGTTTCTGAATTTATTAGAAAATATATAGTCTTCAAAAGCGTTTGAATAAACCATCTGTACGTTGTTTATTTCTGAATCCATTATTTTCAATTCCTTTTTAAGTACTTTTTTATAATCTAAGTATTGAATCTGAGCAATCTTTTTTCGTTCTATAGTTTCAATTAATGGTCTAGGGACATCATCTAATTCTATATTACTCTTCCCTCTATTGCAGTCAAAACATGCTGTAATTAAATTGTCTTTTGTAGTCTTACCTTTTTTTGAAACGGGTATTATATGGTCTATTTCTAAAGGAACATTAGGAGGTTTTGCCCCACAATATTGACATTCAAAGTTGTCTCTTTTAAAGACTTCAAACCTCATTCTTTTACTTGTTGGCTTTCTTTCTTCGCTCATAGTTTAATATATTGAATTTTTTATTCAAATTTTTTTACTTACCCACAGGGATAAGCTTAACCTTACCAATCATTTTTACGGGAATGTTACCCCTGTTTATTGCTTGGTAAACGGCTTGTACTGATATGCCTTTTTTGTGAGCGTATTGCTCGACTGTTTCGTATTCGTTTAATTCCATAAATCAAATGTAGTTGAAAATAATCAATATAACAACAAAATAACGTCTTTTTTATTCACCCTCTTTGACTTGATCTTTTTTGAATCAATGAGTCGATAGACTTCGAGCACTTTTATGTTGTGCAACGCAGCGTAATCTAATACGCTCATTTCGTTTTGCTTCTTTTTCGACATGGTTCAATTATTGAACTGTTTATTTTCGTTCATTTTGCCGTTTTTAATCAATAATATGCGTTTAATCCGCATTACTTAGGTTCAATTATTGAATGGCGGATAGCGATGTGTTAGGCTTCATTGCCTAGCAACTCTATTTCTTTTTGTTTACAAAATTCTCTATACTTCTTTCGGTCTGGTAGTCCGTGATTTACTATCTGCTTTCTATACCACTTAATTATCTTGGATAACAATTTAGCATCATGCAACGAAAGCCTAACACACGGTAAGGAATCAGATTCTTTGACTAGCTTTTGCTCTAACCATGACACATAGTCTATATCTGGTTCTCCCTGTGAGTTTGTCCAGTGGTCACCTGTCTGATCTTCAAATTGTTTCCTTAATTCTCTGTATTTTTCTAAGTCTGTAAATTCCATTGTTTTCTGTTTTTACCCGTCAAATAATCCGATTCTTACCTAATCGTTACCTACAATGCTTTTACTACATTGTTTTCGATAGCAAATATTATATCATCATAGGCATTATAAGTGCCACTTAAAAATTCACTGTGCATATTACTTTTGTGGTCATCTTCATCCATCATTTTTTGAGTTATATCGAGTTTTTCCTTTGCGTAATCAAGCACAGTAGGTAACACTGTATATAGTGCATTGTTTTCCGCTTCTTTATTTTCTTTACTCATAATTCAAAGTTTTAGTTTATTAATTTAATTCTGTGGTGCAACGCACCATATACTCAACGTTAGCCACAATTAGCCAACACACAATTCAAATTCAGTTTCTTTAGCTAAAAACGAGGCTTGTTTCCACCCATCCCAAAAGACAGAGTACCATCCATCTTTACGTTTTTCATTTATTGTTCCAGTTTGACCTTTTTTAGCAAGTTGAAATGCTGGGTGGTCGCCTGTAGCATCTTCTGTTATATCTGTTAAGAATTTAATTCTAGTCCCTTTTTCCATCGCTCTATAAAAGTGGCTAACACAAAACATAGTGAATAGCCGATTAAACATTTGTTTTCCATAGCCAAGTTTTAGGTGTCGGCTACTCACCATATTCAAAACGTTAGGCGTAATTCAAAACCTAACATCTTTATAATCGTTTATTATCTTTTTTACTTTCCCACAAGTGAAATGATTAACTACATATATAGTACCGTTACCCTTTACTTTTACCTCTCTTTTGCAGCCAATATCCCCACAATCACACAGACTACGCCTAACATCAAATAAATATAATAAATATTTCATATTTCCAATTTTTATTCAAGACGTTAGCAAACATTACTTGTAAATAGTTTCTTGTATTGCAGGTACTCCACTCCAATAACCAATATTTTTTAAATAATCTTTGTATTTAACATCTGTAACTTTACCACCATTGTAGGTAAATCTTATGTATTTTTCTTTTTTCATAATTAAAACGATTTGCTAACACAACCTATATACCATAAAGCGATTAAGGCAATTGCTAAGATTAAACATTGTGCTATGCTTTACGCTGCATAGCCAAACCGTTATGTGACAATTAAAAAAGCACATAACAATAAATAAAAAAGAATATGCAAGAAGTAGTTTCCTACTTGTGGTATGTTCTCAGGAACGTTTGCAACCGTCACCACTGTCTCCCAGACTTGCATACTCATTTTATTAAGGTCGTTATAAACAATTAAGGAAATATTCTCGCTGCTCTTTATTTTCTTTTAAGTAGTTAAGTGCAGCATTTAATAAAACTTCATCAAATCCATCAGTATCATTCATTATAGAATAAAACATATTTGATAACGCTATTATTTCTCCACTAGCTTTTACAAAAGATGATTTTCCTTTCTTTTTCTTAATATTTACTCTACCTCTTGCATAAAATACACAATTCTCATCGTCTTCAGGAAATGATTTTAATACGTTCATCACATCCAAGTCATAATTTTGTAACATAGTTTTTATATTTATCTGTTTTTAAAAGTTTATAACACGACCTATAAGTCATGGCGAAGAGCCACGCCTCATAGCTAGGCGTTGTATGCAATTAAAAAAGACATACAACATTGTATAACAGTAATAAATAATACTACTGCTGTGTAATTAGTATAGCTATTTTCATAACTATGCTATCAATTAAGTCAAATATTACCATAGTAGTTATTCCTATTGCATACCCTACTACAAACGTGTTCCAATTATTTTTTATCCAGTTTTTCATATTCCGTATTATTTTCTACTGTTATACTTAGCGTTACCCACCATTAAGTGAGTGGTCTTTAAATTGTTTTATTCCTATTACCAAAGCCCCCATAGTAGTTAATGCGCTTCCAAATCCTTTTTTGTCTATGTAGCACATATATTGCCAGTCAGCTTCTCTGATTATCTGAACATCGTGTTCCATTTGGAAGCTAATAATTTCATCCAAATCAAACAGTTTATTAGTCAGTTCATTCTCTTCTTTAAAGTAATCTATTTCCATAATTATTTGTTCTTTTTAGTTTTTCCTCCATCGTTTCGATCAACTGCATAAACTTAAACTTATCAAAATGCTGTGGAAAATCCCGCACAAAACGCCTCGCATAATAGGGCGTGTGATTGTTGCAAATCTTGTAGTCTTGACCGTTAGTTCGGATAGACGACTCGTATCTTATCAGCTCAATTATATGCTTGCTACCTATTCGCTTCTTCCCTGCTGCTATAAGGGCTAGTGCTATCTTTTTATACAACGCATACACCTTGGGGTTTTCCCTGTGGAATGCTTCGAATTTTGTTTGTTTCGAGTTGTCTATTACTTCCATGATTTAGTTAATTATTTACAACTGTATAAAGATTGCTATCCATCAATGTGAACTCTAATATTTCCCCTTTAAAATCACTTGGGTACGTTTGTGTTATCGTTTTCACAAAATGGAAGCCCACAATAGAATCATACCAGTCATTAGCAAAAACTAAAATATATTCACCAACTCCGTCAATGTGGATAGAATCGTTCTCGTATATTTCAATCCCGTTTTTATCAAATATCCCAGTGTTTATCTCCGTACCGTTTCTAAGCTTTAGGTCTTTCATAGTTTTTGTTTTTAAGAGTTCTTTTGAATGTAAGTGCATATGAGTGAGGCTACTAATAGCCCCACTACAAATCCACCTAGCCACGTGATGATGAATAACATGGCTAGAACGGTAAGTCATCGTCTTCCTCGTCTGCTGTAGCAGGAGACTGCGATTGATTAGCCACGTCACCCGACACCTTCCAAGCCTGTAACGTGTTAAAGAACCTCACCCCTCCTTTTGGGTCATCCCACTTGCGCCCTTTTAAGTTGAATTGTACGGTTAGCTCAGTGCCTAAGTCAAACTTGTCAATCAGTCCGCACTTGTCCTGTATTAGCTCCATGCTTATAAACTCAGGGTACTCGGAGTTTTCAACGACCTCTAAAACGAACTCTTGCTTTTTGAATGAATCCGTTATTATCTTGATTTGATTTTTGTAATATAATGTTCCTTTTACTTCCATTGTTAATTATTTCTTAGGTTAAATTCTCTTTCTTTTAATTTTTTATAAGATTTTGTGGATTCTTTCTTTAAAGATTTCCATACTTCATCATCGCTATAGTCATAGTTCTCAACATCCACGCCTTTGATTACAATCTGTTTTCTTAGATGTCTAGGTATTAAGACATAAACATCTTCTTCGATCTCGCATGTTATAATCTGCATTAGTCTTTGTATAAAGCGTTCTCAACTTCTTTAGATATTGTGTATTTCTGTTTGGGTCGCTCAATGTCACCGCCTCCCTTTAGAAAGTCTTTCACTTTACTAAATGCCATTGTGTTTAGGTGAAGTTCTTCTTTTTGTGGCTTAGGGATTGCCTTATTTCCGTCATCATCTTCTGCCTGTAAAGACAATAAACTTTGCAAGGTGTATCTTCTGTAATATGTGATTTCACTGCCTAGTTTTTGTGGGTCTTTTTGATCACTTAATTCTATTTTACTCTCAAGAACCTTGAGAGTTGAAGTGTCCACAATTTGCGTACACACATAACCCTCTATTATAGGTTGTAACACGATTAGACCAGCGTCTATTAGTGGTTGTTCCACAACACTTAAAAGAGTGTTGATATCAAAATATTTTGATTTAAAGAATGGATTAGTATTATTCTTTTCAATAGCTCCAATTTTTTCTTTTGCCTCAATAATTTTTTGGTATATGTTTTTAGATTCCATAGTTAAAATGATTCGTTTACAATTATATATCTGTCTTCCAATTTCTTGATCTTCTCTTTTGAGTTTTCAATCTCACGGTCTAAGTCTTCGGCTGTTTCTATTTTTAGAAAAAAACACGGATTGGGAACAAATGCCAATGCGGATTTTTCATAGTCTTCCAAAAGGAGTTCTTCAGAGTCTATTGCTCCTAATATCTCTAAAGCCAATTTGTGCTTAACTATTCTTTCTTCTGTCGTCATCATAACCAAAATGTTATTTCTTGAATGTTATCATAATTCTCTCGTAAAAAAGACTCTACGTCTTGCTCCCACTCTGGTTTAAAGTGACTCCAATCACACTCCACCACATTGATTACAATGTCTTCCGTGATCGTGTCGATTACCTCTATTTCAAATGGTATTACCTGTGTCTCTGCGGTATTTATCCACACTGGTATCCGCTCGGTTACTTTCCTAGTCGTGACATCATCTTCCTCATATGGAGGCTTTTTTCCACTTGCTCCCATTATTTTGTCTTCGTTATTTTCCATTGTCTTGCTGTTTAATATTTACCTCAATCAAAGAGTCTAAAGCCTTCGATATCTTCGACAACGTGCCAAGAGTCACATTACCTTTCCCGTTCTCTATTTTTTGAATGGTTAAAATGCTTACGTTAGAAATATTCGACAACTCTCGCTGTGTTATCCCCTCATCCGTTCGCCTCATTTTAAAATCTCTACCTAATTTTTCTAATGATTTCATATGTTATCTGTTTAAAAATTCATGGTCTACATGGGCTTTTATTCTGTTGCACTGCCCTGCAATTATGTCTTGAGAGCTTTTTCTTGACAGGTCAAAAGCCTCCCATTTATGAACTTCTTCTCCTGTTCTGTTGTCAATTAGTATGAATCCTTTTAAATCCATTACGAACTGCCCAAATGGGCTTAGCGGTGTTTTGTTATTAATTCCGTTTACCATAATTTTATTTTTTAGTTTATACAGTTATAAGTAAGGCGTAAGGGCAATCGAACTTGAATCCATCTACATTTTTTATTACTGCTTTTTTTGGGTTCAGCTTAACAATTTCAAAAATATCTCCTTCTGTTTTTTTACTTTTAACAGTAACTACGTCCCCTACAGACAAAGCTCTCTTTACATTACTCCCTACCCCATCTCTTCTATTTTTTATAATAGAAACAATCATTGAGTTAAGAGTTCTTAACTCTTCTAAGGAAAGCTTATTTAAGCTATCATAGTTTTTTTTGGTTTTAAAAATCTCAATAAATTCATCTGCTTTCATTTCAGATCGCACCATTGCTTTTAGTTCGTTCATAATTTTGTTTTTTTTAGTTTATCAAATGTATATTAAATTATGTTAATAACAAACTATAATTACTAATTTAATTACTATAATTAGTATTAGGCATAAAAAAACCCCTCACGAACGAACGCAAGGGGCAAAACTCAACTACGAAAAAAAACTATTTACTTAATCATGAATCACGTCTCTCATCTTTTAGCCTAGATAAAAGGTCTTGGTAATTTTCTTCAATTCTAGCCTTTTCTTGTGGGCTAACTTTTGCGACATTATTTAACCTTTTAGTAAATTCTGCTGCATCCTTACCTTTTAATATTGGTGTTTCTTTTATAGGTTTTGCCATAGCTGTTAATTATTCTCCAAATATAGCACCTTTTATTGGTAACTTTATTCACGCACTCAAAACGAATATATATAATAATAGCCCCTAAGGACGATGCATTTATAATACATTTATGGCGGATGTCTCACCCCCACGTTAACCTAGGATTTACCTATCTTTTTAACCTTCTCAATACCTCTACTACCAAAGAATGAAACTATTACTATTCCTAATATGGTTTCAAACATTTTTATCCAAATCTCACGAACCTCAAACTGAATGTCCATGCTATCCATAAATATAAGAATAAAAAACACAGAAACCATAGATAAAAGGGTTATTGGTCTAGCTGTTTTAGCAAGCTTGTTGTCGCTTTCATTGTCTGACTGCCAACGCTTAGTAATCTCTCTCATCTCTACCATGTCCATTTCAAGCAACTCTAATGCTTGCTGCTTGTTGTCATCGCTGATATCTTTTGATGTCCTTATACTGTCTGCAAGTGTCCCTAGTTGAGTTATCCCCGTTGCTGATCCGACAATACTTAACACGGTTTTTGCTAATGGTGAGCCAATAGAGGAAAGGAACTGCCCAACTCTAGTTTTATGATGTTTGTCTTTATAGTCACCCATTGATTTTATTTGATTGTGATAAAATAAAGTCGTGTAGCTCTTTAGACAGAGCCTTTATATCGGCTTTGATTTCTCCAAATTGCTCAGTAACTACGCTATCCTTGCTTGAATTTACTGCAATGTCTTTTTCTAAGCCTATTATTTTATTGATGATCCACGCTGTACTGGCAACCAGTAAAGGGACTACATAACTTAATAACTCGCTTACTTGTATTGTTCCCATGATGCGTGGGCTATTATCAGCCCTTTAAATATAATGAAAAAATGTGACAGCCCAATCATGCCCAACATAGGCAATTCAAACCACGTTCTATTGTATGATAAAAGATATTCAACTACTAGAAATACCTCCATGCATATAAACAAAAAGGCATAACCCTTGTATTTATCGCCAATTAAGTGGTAAATGCAATAATAAAACAAACATAAGCCTATCCTGTTGCCTAACAACCACACGTAACTACGCAATGGTAGTTGAAGAGATTCGTTAAAAACGAACGGACTTACATAATTAGGTGACCCAATACTGTACGGTATCATTAAAAACAATACCGCAAGTATTTGAATCACTAATAGTATTTTAATTACCCTCATGCCTTGCTTGGAGGCGGTGTCTCGGCTGGTGGATTCGGATTCCCATCATCTTCACCGCCACCGTTACTTTTTACTCCTTTTAATAATTTCATCTTGCTTCTTTTTTAGGTTAAATAATTCATTTTTAATTTCTATCAATTCTATTTCTTCTTTAGCCTGATTCTCTACTATTCTCTTTACTCTATTAGCTCTTTTCCTAGCCGTGTAGTATGTCAAGAGCGATGGAACGATTAGCAACAACGCCAACTTAAATATAACTACGGCTAATATAGGAACATCACAGGTCATTCTATAAAAGTATAGTTATTATGGCAATTATACAATTATAACGGCCACGTTATAATGTTACTCATAAATCTTCTTGTACGTAATAGTCACTGGTTCATTCGCACTAATAGCATTGGCTATCTCTGGATAGATTTCTAAGTACTTTTCCGTGCTCCTAACAATGCTGTCATTATTAGCTCCTAACGATCTAGCAACAAGTAAGCACCCTGCTGTGTCATCATCAGTATTACCAATATGAATTAAGATGTACTTAAAATTCGGCACATCTAGCACGTGAAGCATTCCTTTGTGAATGTCAGGGTAATTATTTCCGTACCTAGCATGATGCCTCCCCTCGGTTCTTAGACCTATCTTATAAGTCCCTTCTGGTATTCTAGTTTCCCCCCAAAGCTTCACCGTTCGTTCTTCGTCTTCGAGCGTGTGACCTCTGAACTTGCCGTTAATCATTAACAGCCCTAAAGTCTCGTTGCCCGTGTCGTTGTATCTTAACACTTCTATTTTCATGATTCTTTGTTTAATTCTTCGAGTATCTCAATAGCCCCAGAGCATTTAATGAATAGCTTTTTTGCCTGCTCTTGTTGCGCCTTTAGATTCTTTATCCTTTGGTCGATTGTTAGTTTTTCTTGTTTTTCTTCTTTTACTGGTTTCATGTTATTGGGATTTATTGCGTTATGTCGATTTCTACTATTGCATCTTGTGCCTTTTGTTTGTGAAATGCTCTAGCTCTATCTGCTAGAAACTTAAATGCGTTTTGTTTTGCGTATTGAGCCCGTGTTACTCCATCAAGCTCTTCATTAGCCACTCTTTTATCATAATCTAGCTCAAAAGCCTCAATGAATAGAGGTAGTTTTGCGTTGGGTATTGTAAATGTTACTTCTGCCATTGTTTTATTTGTTTTATTACATTTCTATTATTCTGTACTCGAGATGTATATCTACATCTCCATCGCCTGCTGTTGGGTCTGATGTTGTTGTTGTTATGCTTAAAGCTGAATTATCCAAAGATGAGGTAGAAGCAAAATCTAACCCTGTAGATACATTAAAAGAGTCCGCACTTGCTGAAATATCAATTGATCCAGCAAACCCACTAGACCCTAGAGTGAATGTTAGGTCTGTATCTGTCGCATAGGCTATAGTCCCATAATTATAATTAGAGGAAAACGAAACGATTACGATCCTTTTGCCAGCACCAGGGGCTGCTATTAATGTTATTGGGGTGGTGTTTATTGCTAGTAATTGCGCAGAGGAAACAGTAACCCTAGATATTCTTGTTCCTAGATCAACTTCATTTGTGCCATCGCTGCCTCTATAAACTTTATCAGTATCATTATACCAAATCTCCCCTTCTAGCGGAGTAGCTACATCTCCTGTAGTTAGCCCTAGAGCTATTCTATCAGTTACGTTTAGCTTTCCATTTGGTATGGTGACGTTATCAGCATTGTCTATAGTAAATGCTGCGGCACTGGTAAAATTTAAAGCAGGGATTCCTTGTTCGATTGTAAAGACATTACCTGTGTCATCTGATCCAATAGTCCAACCGTCTGCAAGACCACTATCAGGTGTGAATTGAATAAACACATCCCCAGCTCCAATTGTTTTTGCTTCAAAGAACCTTGAGATAACTCTTGCAGTTCCGCCTGTAATACTTAAATCACCGTTTGGAATAGTTACGTTTTGAGAAGCATCAAATGTTATTGTATCAACACCTGCAACTTGAAGTGCTGATGTTGAAGATAGATTGATGTCTATGCCAGTATCAATAGTTAGTTCCGAGGAGATTGTTAAAGCTGAGATGTTTTGAAATGTTAAAGCATTACTCCCCCCATCAATTACAGTAGCCCCTGTAAGTGTGCTTGTCCCTGTCAACGCCCACCTGTCAGCAAGAGCAGCGTCAATCTGTGCATGTGTATTCGTGCCTATGTCAGCTAAATCTAAGTGACTTGTTACACCTGATGAATTAAAAGGTGTGATAAATGCACTTTGTATTTCTGTAAATGTAGCATCATTTTTTTGTATAATAATTTTACCTACTAGTATTCCATGAAATCCTGTTGATGCAGGTAATGAAGACGGAGGTAATGCGTCTTGTGCATCACTTAGTTTGGTGTAATCCCCAGTGCCAAAAACAACTGTTAGCCCTCCATCTGTTTCACCATAGACAAAATGAACACCATATCTGCCATTACCTAATGTAGCTAATGTTCCACTTCCATCATCATACTGTGTATTATTTATTTGAGTCTGCGCTAATTGAGCAGTCCATCCTCCTACTCCATCTTGATAGTAGTAAGTGAATGTGTCCGCTACCGATGTGTCTTTTGCTGGTGAATTAAATCGGTTTAGTTTTCTCCAAAAAACACCTGCTGATATAGCAAAGTTTCTTGTTCCTTTTTCACTTAACGCAGCACCAGACACATGAGTAAATCCCTCAATTTCCTCAAGTCTATTCAATGTATTTGTCACGAATGATTCTAAGAAAGTTGCATGAGTTGTGTCTATGTGCGATACAGTTCCTTCTCTATATGCAGAACCTAAGAATACGTTTGTTTTGTCGTCTGCTCTTTCTGATGTATCAACTACAACTTGTGGAGTTCCTGCGTTGTATTCGACATATATATAATTCTCTGTTAGGTCTGTTAAAGCAAGTGAGGTAGTTGCAACGATGTCATATAAAGCACCTTCTGCGTTTGGAAGATTTGCGTTCCTTAAGCCAACGGAAAAAGCACTTATGTCAATAGTTCCATCTCCATTATCTGTAAATGTTGGTGCAGCACTAATTATCCCAGCCCCTCCTATTGTTGCCGTGTACTCGACAAAATCCGAATCAAGCCTAACCCATAGTAAGTCTCCATCTATTTCTGTGAAATGGTCTAAGTCTGATATTTGGCTTTCGGTTAGTGTTAACGCAGCTTGATGTTGTGTTACTGATGACTGCGTAATATTAACATCAGGCACATTAACCCATGTTACTGAGGCAGATAAATCATTTGTCTCTGTGTATGTGAATGAATCTATAAGCCCTTTTAAAACTACTCCTTGCTGTGCCGACAGAGGTGCTGTTATACCTCCCGTAGTCAAATCATTTACCACATCGGTATCCTCTAGCTTGCTTCCATTTAAGTTAGCGAAATTGCTGTTTATTGCCCCTCTTGACACTAACCCTGTGTCACCGTTATTTATTACCGTTATTGTTGCCATAATTAATCAATCCAAATTTCACCGTCAATCCATATTCCTAAGTCATCCCAAATGCCAGTCTCTAAAATCCAACCAGTTAACACCGCCTCGCTTGTTTTTGTCGCAAAAATATTATCATTTGACAAAAATATATCTACTAAGATATCACTTTTTCTAGGTACTTCTATTGTTACCCCTTGCAAATCCTCATCAAGGGATGAATAATTTTGTATTATATCCTCTAACCCTTGGAGTTTTCCAGTTAATTGTGTCGCTAGATCATAAATAGACTGCCCCTCTCCTATCTTATAGGATAAATCAGGCTTATCTACATTCGGCTGTTCTGGTTCTACGTAATCAACAAATTCAATAGGCTCATATGTTATTGATGCAATTACGTCACTATCTATCGAGTCAAGACTTGGTATAATCCCCGTTAACCCATTAATGTTACCGTACAGCCTTATCGCTAAGTCGTAAATATTCTCTTCGCTATATGGTGTACTATTTAAGCTCAAAAGAGACTTTATTTACTTTTATCGTGCTTGGGTAGTCGCTCATATCTACGTCTGGGTCGGGAAAAACATCACTAATCAATTGATCTATAATCATTCTCTCGATCTCCTGTATGTTCTTAGAGCCATTTAGCTGTAAAGTAATGCCTACACCGAAGTTTGGGAACTCTTTAAACTCCCCTTTATTGGCGTTGACTATGTACTTGATTATATTATTGGCGTTATCGCCTTGCTTAAAGTCTCCGTCAACTTCCTGTAATCCGTTTTCGTCTAGTATTATATCAAAGGTCTCCATGTGTTATCGTTGTGTTTTCTAAATCACCTACTACCGTATTCGTTAGGCTCGATCCTGACCATGTGGCTGCTGCTGTTTTTAATGCTAAACCTCCATCGTTAGGCACGGCAACCCACGAAGTAAAAGCCGTTTTAAGACTGTTTATATCGTTTTCTAGGTTGTTTAGCTTCGTTACTATGTCGTTTATATTTATTAGCCCACCATTTGCCCCGTCACCGTATTGAATAGAGTCTATTTGACTGTATAACGAGACAAACCCCTCAACCTCATTAATCATGCACACGCCTACAATAGAGTCTACTGAGGGCGTTATAAATACACCGTCTCCGCTGTTGGCTATTAGCCTCACATCAAAGATAGTCATTTCATCATTTATAGTCTCGACCTCACACGTCTTTTCGGTATCATCAACGCTAATTACTTTGGCAAAAAGGTTTTCAAAGGCATTGTCCTCCGTTTTTACTAGTTCCCGTATGGCTTCTCTGATCGTTGTCATGTCAAAATTTATTTTTCGTTACCTATTTACCTACTATAACGTGGTAAGTGTCTGGTTTTCAGATACCTACAAAATGAGGTTTTTTAAATACTTTCATAGGTGTTTTTTTATAGAACTTTTTCATTATCTTTACCCTTGTCATTTCTAAAGACATTAGGGCTTTCATCTGAATTTTTCATTTGATTGCCCTTTTTAATTGTCATACTTTTATGTCTAATTCAATAGTTTGACGACCACCGCCAACACCCGAAGAGCTAACCACCTTTTTCACTAAGTAAATACCCGTTGCGTCTGGTCGTTTTTCGCTAATCAACTTAATAGCATCACCATGTTTCACTATCGGGTTAATGAACGTGGTAAACGACCCCGTAAAGCCTGTGAATTTAAGCTTTTCGACTCGCTCATTTGCGTAATTTTGCAAGTCTTCTACCGATACATCATAGAAGTATTGCGCTCTCTCTCCCCCGTCCTCATCGCCTGCGGTTACCTCTTCTCTCGTGTTGTCTGGATAGATAGATATTGCTTTTACTTTTATCTTCTGATCATCGCTCCTTTGATAGCTCAAATTGCCGTCATCAATAACGAATTTCTCCATGTCGATGTTTATGATTTTGAGTTGGTCAATATCTCTCAATTCATATGCTAATCCAGCGTTCAAAACACCGTCACGGATGTATGAGGTAACGCCATAGTTCTTTTTCAAGTGCTCTAATACTTCCGCTACAGTTGCCGATTTAATCGCATATTTGCCTATCGTAAATTCTTGATTGACCTTTATCGGCACGGTATCACCTACAATATCTGTTAATAACTGAGTAAGTGTAAGGTCTTTTTTTGAATATTTTGAAACGGTTTTTTGCTTCAAAAGATACATGGCGTCTTGAAATTCAAAAGTAAGGGGGTTGTTCGGGATTATCTTACTCAAATAACCCCTAAACCTAACTGCCACCTGACCATCGTACCCAACAACAAATTCGGCAGCATCCCCCCTTTTGAATAGTGGATTGTCTCCACTTATAACGTTTTCAAGCACCTCACCATCTTTCACAAATCGCAGTTTTCTTGGAATTGTAAGCGTTGCGGTGTCGGTGAAATCTTCCCAAGATGATTCTACCTCAAGATCACTTAAATAGTCAAAGGACTGTCCCCCTATCGTTATTTCATTGACTAGCTTAAGCATTTACCCGAATTTCAATTGGTGTTTCGCTCAGTAAACTCAACGAAAAAGGGATTGAATTATGAGTGCCACCCTCTTCAGCTATAGACCAATCATCAACAACCACCGTAGTAATGTTGAAGTGGTTTAAGAATGCGCTAGATACCGTTATCTCTCTCTCTAGTTCGCATATACGTCTAAGTTCACGGACTTTTGATACTGGAAAAAAGTTACCAAAATTAGCGACTAAAAAACCGTTTATATTGATCTCATAATCGCCCCTATTGATGTACTCTTTTATAGTGCCATTACGACCTGCTATGTCTGTAGTTACAATGTTTTTGTCGTTAGACACGGATATTAACACCTCGTTGATTGTAAGCCCTTCTATAATTAGATTGGATAGTACAATAGTGCCTAAGTTCGATACTCCTACGGGGATTCTGCTCATGAGTTTACGATCGCCACATCATTTAAAGCTGTCAATAGTGCACGCTTAACCATGTCGGTCATTTGTTGTGTGCTTTTCTCCATTTTTTGACTATTGAAATTGATCGTTTTAATGACATTATCAATGTTCAAAGTCACATTCTTCGGGCTGCTTCCAGATATTGCGCTAGAAACCCCTTTACGGCTCTTAGCCTTTGCTTTTGCAGTTGTTTTTGATGGCGTTATCCCCCCACTTGCGGCAGCCGCTGCCATGGCGGATGTGTTCGCTGGGTCTTCTGCTTGTGTTTTTGCGATAAGCTTCTCAAAGGCTGCTCTTTTCTCCTTATCTATTACCTTTTGTCGACCCCTCTCGAATGCACCGCCTACCTTTCCAGCGTTTTCAGCTACATTTCTTAGTATTGACGGTATTTTAGCAAAATTACCAGTGTATATGGCTAGTAATAGATTGCCAACACTACTAAGCACGGGTAGCAACGCCTCCCCCATCTCTCCAAGACCTCCAAAGAACGCCCTCATAGGCTGTGAATGCCTGTATAACGCAATGAATCCAGCGGTTAAAGCCGCAACTGCAACCACAATCAACCCTACTGGATTAGCCAACATTGCAACGGTCAGCGCACTAACCGCAGCGGTAAGACCTCCTGTAGCTATAAACGCAACCCCTGAAGCGATGGCATAAGCTGCGAAACCAGCCGTTACGATTCCAAGTGTAATACCTATTGTTTTTAAAACCTCTTCATTATCAACTATCGCCAAAGTGAAATCGGCAAATGCTCCCAACGCAGGAAGTAACGCCTCCCCAATGGCAATGCCTATGCCTTGAAGTTTACCTATAATTGTGGATAGCTTACCGCCTACAGTTTGGCTCTGCTTCTCCATTAGATTGAAGAACATTCCGCCCTCACTTGTTAGATTAGTGAAAGCCTGTTCTAAGTGGCTAAACTTCAAAGCCCCTGTAGACGCCATTTTCTTGACTTCGCCCTCGGTAACGCCCAAAGACTTAGCAAATTCGCCCATAATAGGTACGCCTGCCTCGACTAGCTGGTTGATGTCTTCTGCCATCAACGTTCCTGCGATCTTAGCCTTACCGTATATTACAGAAAGCTCATTAAAATCCTTACCAGTACCAGCGGATATGTCACCGATCTTTTTAAGAGATGGAATTAGTGCATCTTGTGCCACTCCAAAGGCTAAAAGAACCTTACCTGACTTGATTACTTGTGCGTTGTCAAATGGTGTTACATTAGAGAATCTATTTAGGTCTGATATTGCTTTGTCTGCCTTTTCAGCACTCCCTAAGAATGTGGTAAATGAAACCCTCGTTTGCTCCATTTCCACGCCTAGATTAACGATGTTTTTCACCAGCAATCCAGCTCCTACCGCAATGCCTAAGCCTACTATTTGCTTGCCTAAAGCTGCAAAACCGCTAGATGTTCGTTTTGTCGCTCCTGCTACGTTGTTTTCAAACCTGTCAACCCCTTTGTCGATCTTTCCAAGACCTTTACTAAAGGTGTCTTTTAGCTTTATCTCGTATGTTGCTTTCTGGTCAGCCAATGTTTACTTTTTTAGTCGTTAATTCACCCTTAAAGTCCAAGACAAATAGTAATCTATTCCATAGAATAGCCAGCCTTTCCGCTGTGTCTGGTTCTTCGTTAAAATAAAAATGGACTAAGGCGGTAATCTGCTCTAGTCCATTTTCTCCATCAATATCATCTAAAACTATCTTATCATCTTTTCTAGTGCATTTAATCCTATACTCTTCTATTTTTTTTTAAGAGTAGCAGGAATAGGAGAGATCAACTTAGCTATCCCACTTTCTAAGCTAGATATCACAACAAAATTGTCACTCATTAAATGCTCTAAAACACGTGATTTAGACTTTTCGTCCGCACACTCTGAGACAATTATCTGCATAGACTTTTCAGGGTTGTCAATGAAGCTTGCTTTTGCCGCCTTATAAATCGAATAAGGAATTTCTTTTAGCGTTAAAACCTCTTCTTTGCCCTCCCTGTCTACTTGATAAGCTATGTCATAAATATACTCTGTATTGGTTTTTTGGGTACTCTTTTGGTCAGTCATTTGTTTAAAAATTATACGTTATATAAAATATTTGCTATGCTCAATTCTAGCGTTACATATGTGTTTGTGTCGCCCTGAGATGTTGAGATATCCCCCCCTTTGAATCTACACAATGTCAATCTATCTCGTCTAAAATCCTGACCTTCTGGCGCATAATTCACACCGATTGGAAAGTCTGGAATATTCTGAATCCTGCCATCAACAGCCAAAGCCGTGATTTTATTGAACTCCTTCAAAGAAATCGTTATGCTACCCGCTGGCTCTACGTTGCCAAAGCTTCTACTTACTGGTAGGTTGCCCGTACCGTAATTAAACTCAATTGCCTGTGGGTCGCTATAGCTGATCTCAGTTACTTCTATAATTGGCATCCCCAACACATTCAGAACAATGTCTGCGTGTGTGTAGGCTGTGCCGTTGATTAATGCTTGTCCTGTTACTGCCATGTTAAATTACGTCTGTTAGTCCTATATTGACCGTGATAAATTCAGCTATTGGAGTAGGTTGTACTTTCACTGTCACCACTAAAGTGCTAGTTGATTGTACGTTCTGCGATGGATCAATCAAGCAATCTACTGCACTAGCCTCACCGTCCGAAACCATTCCCTCCAAGGCTTGCAATACAACGTCTCTGAAATACTCCACAGTGTCATCTGATAGTGTTCCATCTGCCTTAACTACCACGCCACTCAATAGCTTCGGAGTCAAAGCCGAATCCGTGAGCCTTGTAGCTTTGTCAATAGTTCTGCTAAATTCAACCCACGCAAAATCACTTGTAGAAACAACTGAGGCAGGCGTTCTGTCGTAGTACGTCCCTGCTAGTTTCGGTGCTCTTTTAATAGCTATCTGATAGCCATCATCTTTAAGTGCGCCCAACGCTGAATTAGACAAAGCACTCACTAGATCACCATTCGCCAAAGCAATAGTCTCTAATTCCGTACCGTCCGAGGCGTTGAAGTTCTCGGGGTTACCGATTGATTCATTTACCGCAGCTTTAGATAAAAATCCTAAAGTATGCCCTAATGTAGTTATTGAATAGCTCTTACCCGTGTACAACGCTAGTCCAGCCGCCCCACCATCTTGCGAAGCAATAGGCGTTACGTGTCTTGCGTTCAATGTTCTAGCGTCTCCTACTGTTGTCCAGCCTGTTACTGCTGTTAATGCGCTCATATCGCCTGCATATAGTACGCTCAATGGCATTCCAGCAGCGACCAATATATCAACAACACCTTGAATCTTTGTTAATTCAGAAATGTTGTATGTGTATGAATTGGTAAACACTCCAAGTTGACGAATTTCACCAGCCGTTGCCCGTTGCATCGTGTCGATCTCCGTGTAAGCATAGTCGCCTATTAGTCCAGTGCCCGGGACTGCGTAAAAGCCTAACCATAATTCACCGTCTGGATTAGCTCTGAAGAACTCGCTGATATGATACCATTCAACGGAATGAGCGACACTACCCTCCGCAATTCCTAAAGCCTCCGCACCCGAAAGGCTGTACACTTTCTGTTCTCTTGTTGATACGGTAAACCCACTAGGTAAAGTGTCATTATAGAATAAAAGACCACTGATTTTATCAGTGTTCGCTGGTCTTCGTCCTAGCCCTCCACTACCAACGTTGATTGTTACCGTGCTTAATCCTGCCATTACGCTGCGTCAACTATTTTATTCCACGCTGCTGTATTAGCAGCGAAATCTGTGCCGTTCCACACCAAATCAAGCGTGTCTCTGTCGTTTGCCACGCCTGTCAATACCGCTCCTACGATAGTGTCTCCTGCTGATCCGAAAGTGATATTTCGTCCAGTTGCTCCTTGCAACACATCAAATCTAACTAAAGAGCCTACATTCAACCCATCGCCAGCCGTTAAGCTTAATCCTGTTATTGCTTGGCTAATAGTGCCAGCCGACACGATAGTAAAAGCATCTTCTATTGTAATTGTACTTGTTGCCGCATCGGTAATTGTTACCTGCTTTGCATCCCCGAAAGGAAATTTTACATTGCTCATTTTTTTACTGGTTTAACAGTGAATAATTCTAATTTATTTCGGATAGCGTGTCTTCTCGCTAGTCCCTCATTGCTTTTAAAAAAGACACTTTTATCAGACGCTACATACATCACGTTATAATTAGATGTCTCTTTGTCATCTTTAGGTATGAATGAAGAGGCTAACTTAGTAGCCTCTTCAATACCAAATGATTTAAGATTCTGTACGACCTTATTTTCTGCCTCCATTTCGGCTTTTATTTCAGCCTCAATGATTAGCTCCTCTTCCTTCTCTGAGATTTTGCTTGACCTTCCCATTTATCAAACGGTATCTTCAAACAATAAATAGATCCCTTTGTTATCATTTCTTGTTGGGGATGCTCCAAATCTACATCTAGCGTTCATGATGCCACCTAAATACTCAGGCTTATTGTCATCTACTAAAACTTGAATACCCGACTTAGCTCTACGAACATATTCAGCACCGTAGAAAATAGCTGCGTCTTGATCCGTAGCGGCTGCGGCTGCTCCTTGTGCTTTCAATACGTCTGAGTTATCGGTGACCGTTACTGAACTTCTCACGTAAAAATCAAACCCGAAAGCTCTTGAAATCACTCCCTCTGGAATGTTTGATCTTCCGTATTTCTCACCGTCCACAAATTCAGATATCTTCAATAGATCAGAATACTGAGCTGGCGTAATGATTGCAATCCCTTGAACACCATTAGAAGAAAGTCCACCAGTGATATCATCAGTGAAAAACTTTTGCCTCATTGTGATAATGTCGTTTTTAGCAATCCCCTTTCTGTTACCAGTTTGCGATGCTCCTTCTGCTGCTCTTGTCGTTCCTGTAGTAGGTGTATAATTAGCTGCTCCACCTGCCCAAGTGTAAAGAGCCGTTTCGCCTACCGTCTTCATAATCTTCTTAGCTTGCTGATCAAGTATAGAAGATCGTTTGTCGTAAGCCACCGTTAGGTTCTCATCAATTTCTAAATGTACGGGCTTGTTAGCGATCACGCTCATTATATAATTTGTCGCTACGTCCGTTCTTTTTTCCACTGCCAGAGGGAAAGAAGTAGGATCAACCAACGCATCTGAGATATCTCCAGAATGAGGTAACTCTACTGAGTTGTTGTTCACGAATGCGTCATCGCTCTTAGATCGGTTTAGCCAATCATTGTTAGCGAATAATTTAGGCTGAATCTCTTTTGTGAATTGCCTCGTTAATAGTTCTGCTCCTGCTGCCATTATTTCATTATTAATTTATTGTACATTTCTGGATTCTTACGTGCTAAATCCGCTTTTTCTTCTTCATTCATTTCTGCGAAAGGCTTTGACTTCTTGTCGCTCAATGTGTTTTCGACTATAAAATCAGCCGAATTGACTTCATTTAAAATATCTGAAATAGCCTCAAAATCCTTCACTGCTCTTTCGTTCCACTTCTCTTTGTCAGCCTCTTTGATTTTACCCTGCTCAATTGCATTGGTAATTAAAACCTCCGCTTTTTCCTTTTCGACTTCTGCAAGCTTGTTTTTAAGCTCTTCGTTTTCACTCTTCAAGGTAGAGGCAACTTCTGCCTGCTCTTTAAGTGAATTAGTCAAAGTTTCTTTCTCTCCTTCCAGTAATTCAAGTTTGTTGGATAACTTACCAACCTCTTTTTTGCTAGAGTCGAGTTCATTTTTGATCTCTGAATCCATATTATTATTAGTTATTAATTTGTTAAAAATTTGAAACACCTCTGATTTGTCTTGATTCTCAATTGAGATTCTAGGCTGTCCAGTGACCACAATCTCATCTACTAAGCCTTGACTTTTCATCTCATCTGCGTCAAAGAAGTTGTTTTTACCACCTTCTTTAAAAAATGCGGTAACTTGATCCTCTGTGAGATTAGACCGTGACAACATCGCTGTTTTTAAAGAAGCCCGAACCATTTCAATGACCTCTCCGTGCCCACCCTCTGGAGGATGTGCGTGTCCTATTCCGTTGTCGTTTATATATCTTCTCTTCCCGAATTGAGCGATAACCCCAGCCATTGAGGCTGCAATTCCTATGATGTGCGTGTCCGCTTCTGTAGTTATGATGGCATCCATGATGTTCCACCCTGCTAGAACCTCACCACCTTCACTATTTATCTTTAAAGTGACATGATAGCCTTTTTCTTTAAGGTCATACATCTGAGCCGTAATTAGTTGGGATCGTTTTAGAGTGATCGCATCATTAAGAAACACGAATGCCTTATTACCTATAATTACATTAGATACCTTTTCCACGCCTTAAAATTAAAGGGTATATTTAGGCTATTTATTTTTTGGGCAAAGAAGGGGATCGTTTTTGCCCAAATTTTTAGTATATTTGGATATGAGCAACACAAAGAGGGTTAATGTAGTGCTGACAGGTAAGGAAAAGCGGTACTACGAAGAGCAGAAAGCCAGATTAGGCAAAATAAAAGACTCCCAATGTCTGAGAGCCTTGTTAAATGAACATAAAGCAATTGCTGGAATGAAGTATTAGACCCCGAATAGTTCGTCTAGCATTTCCTCTCTGTGTTCCATGTAATTGGAATATTTGCACACCTCATTTTCAATCATAACACTGTAGCAATCATTTTCATGACTCCTACCTAGAAAAGCGTGACCAAGTTCGTGCATTATAAGAACCTCTTTAAACACATCGCTATTCTTGTACCATTTATTTTCATTAATCAAAACATCAGAAACATGATCGTAACGATTATAGCTTCTTCCAATCCCCTCAATGTCATTAGAAAACCTGATAAACACGTCTCTTTTTGAGAAATCTTGTCCCCTACTGAGCCCCTCTTCTATAAATGTTTCATAGAAAGGGTAAATATCCTTGTCTATTTCTTTAATCTGATCGTCTATAAAGGACATGCAAGCGTAATTAATAACGATGATTAATGTAAATAAAATGTATTTCATGCCTAAATATAGTAAATTAATTTAACCCTCACCCATTAATGGGTAGATTCTCATTATTTCTCATAAGTTAATGCTATCCACCCTCTATTATATGACGTTGAATCAAAATCAGCAGAATCAAACAGCCCTGCGCCTGTCCTTGCTAAGACAATATTAGTAGAGCCTACATCTATAAACCCAGCCCCATCCCGATCTAGTTTATAGTTAAATTGTAAAAAAACGCCTACGTCTGGTCTGATCATTACCTCTATATTTCTTATCTTGTCTTTATCCCCTATCGGATTAGTTACTAGGATTGATCCGTCAGTGTCCATATTCCAATCACCTATCTCAATAACTTTTGTCAATAGGGCAGGCGTTGAACTTTCTATACCAACAAAACTATCTCCCAAAGCGTCTTTCAAAGTCCGTGGCGTTGCCCCGTGTGCTATGGTTACATATTGCGTCCCTGCTCCACCGCCTGCACTAGCAAATTCAGAGGCTTGTCTAACGTCAATAAAAGCTCGTGAAACAGCATCGGCAAAAGTACCGCTCTCTTCTGTTGGAGTTTCAAGTTCTAAATATTGAGTAGCTGCAAATGTAGTGCCTCCTGCGTAGTAAAGAACCTCTCCATCACAGTAGATGTAACCTTCTGCAATATCAAAATCGCCAGCCGTTCCCGTTACCTCGCAGCCTTTAAGAATAACCCCTTCTGTTTCACCTTCTGTTATGCTATACAGTAAAGCCTCGATAGCGTTTTTATTCTCTTCATCGAATAGCTTTCTTATTACTGGAAATTCACCTAGTGGTGCGCCTCCATCTGGTATCGTTGTTTTTAATTTCTTCATTAGTACGTTTGCGTTATAAATCTAGTCCCTGCCAACTTATAGATGTTGACCTCGTTAATTATTCGTCTCTCTAGTTCTGCCGTGTATATACCTACTGGTATTTTCACTACAAATTCATAGTCGTTATTTACCTCCGATTGATTATACATATAAACCGTCTCGCTCTCTGATTGGTTGTAAAGATAAACAGGGTTAATTCCCTCCGTTGAATTGTAAAAGTATGTAGTCGCCCCAGTAGTTGATACTGTTTCAATCAGAATAAAAGGGGCAATAGCCACACCGTATAGCTCGTTTAAAGCCGCTGCCAACACAACTATCTGAGCGTTGAATTTAGCCCTTTTGCGAATCTCGACATCAAAACTTAGCCATTCAGTTGCTTTTGTTGCTAATGGCTCTAATAGTGCGGTGATAAAATCAATGAGGTTGGATATCCTCATGTCATTTAAAAGTAAATTAGTTACTTGTGTCCTCCAATTGATGTTAAATAGGCTCATTATTTCGTTTCTTCAATCATAGTTAATGTATCATCCAATAGATTCCCAGCCGTGTCCTCTGATAGCACATGACCAGCGCTAGTCTCGTAAACCCCTTGCACATCTATTGTAATTGCGCTACCTAGAGGCGTTGCGTTTGGTCTTCCTTTGATGTCGGTTACGGTCACCCTTGAAACCCCTTCAACGGTCTGAATAGCGTCAACTAATCTAATCATAAATACGTTGCCTCCGAAATTCTCATCCGTAAATCCTTGAAAAAAGGTATCTATTGCTAGTATTACCGCAGCCTTAACCGTTGCCGATACGTATTGTCCTAGATAGTAGATGTCTGCCTCTACTCTTATTCTATCGCTGTCTAAACTCACGAATGTAGCGGTTACGCCTGCGAATCCTATTCCTTCCGTTGAACTTGTGCCGTAGTAGTAGTTCTCAATAGCTGTTTTCTCGGGTGCTGACAATGGTGTTAATGCACCAATCGTGCCTTTTGCTACTTTTATAGTCACTCCTGAAATGCTGTCACTAACAGCGCATTGCGTGACGATCTGCTTAGACTCGTCTATTACCGCATATTCTGGAATGAAATAATTATCCAAAGTAGCATCGGTTGTATTGATGCTTATAGTGTCACCGTATTGAAAATCTAGCATCTTACGCCTTAACCAACTTTCATTACCACTCGGCGCGCTATCGGCAACCACTTGAATGACATTTTGCAAGTTATCTACAATTACCTCAAATGTGAACATTGCCGCACTGACCACGAATATGATTATGTTAAATGTGCTCGCAGCACTCCCTCCATCCTCTGGGAATAGGAAGTCATCAAGGCTTGAATATGTGCGAATATCTGCCTTTATTGCTGTTTTTATCTCTTCTACTGATCGTGCCATTATATTACCTCTCCTGTTATGTCTGGTTCTACTGGTGTATGAACTAAGTGTGTTGCTCTCTCGTAATTTTCTTGATTTCGGTAAATAGTAGCGTAGTCTATAAATGGAAAATTAACCATGTCGTGATCTTCGTCTAAACCTCTTAAAATCTCATTAAACTGAGTGAATTGCAAAGGGTCTTGCTCAATACCTTTGTATAGGTCAAACACCCCTGTAAACTCTGTCATTAAATCAAGGTCTTCAACCCTCGATCCTCTCTCATAGCTCTCAAACATAAATCTAAACCTAACGGTCATGTCCATGTCTTTGATACCTAAAGCTAATTGAATAGTTTCGTTAAAATCGAAGTCGATAAAAACAGCAGGGAATATAACGCCTTCATTAATCAAGTCCTTTAAGTTGGTGTCTTGATTATTGTACAATTCAACCGTTTTATACCTCGGTAAATCTGCGTTTATCTTAGCCTTTATTTGCTCATAAAACGCCCTCATATCTTAGCCATTTCTTTGTTAATTATCTTCTCATTTTGATTGAGTAAGTCTTTAGAATTACCCATAAATGGACGTTTTCCCTTTTGGTGGTACTCCATGTATTTTACAGTAGGCGCAATTGTCGCCTTACTGTCGCTCAATATCTTCTCTTTAATAGACCGCTTTCCTTTTCCTGTTTTTGTCAGGGTTTTACCGCCATCTTTCTTAGACCGCTCGCTTTGCTTCCATCTACTCCCAATTGCCGCCCCCTCTGTGTCAAAAACTTTACCTTGAAAGTAATTAACCGTGTTATTGGCAATCTTAGTCAAGATAACACGCTTCTTATTAAGGAAGTTCTTTAGCGTTTTGTCGGTATGTAGTTTGTTGCTCATTAATTAATATCTTTATCAACTCGATTACGAGCCATTAAAATCAAGCTCATTTCTACTATATTAGTGTAGCTAACGCTAGTAATATCACTAAGCGGAACACCGCAAACGGTTATCACGATTTCGTTTTTGTTGTGTTTTCTCTTTTTCATGGTTTTGGTAAGTTGAAATTATTTGTTCTCAATTCAGCGTCTCCCCTTGCGATGCTGAAATATGGGTGCTTCTTAGGGTCGAATATCATCTTATCTTTCCCTGCGTTCATTCTAAATAGTTCGGGCTGCTCTTCTTCTGTTAGCTCTTTGACGTTTTCCGTAACCTCCCCCTCGTCTAATTGCTGAGTGAAGCATCTACAATTCCATCCATTTGCAGGCATATTGTTTGTCCAAAAGGGGTCGTCAACTGGCTTGATCACATTATGTAAAGCTGCGTGTGCGTCCCTTACCAATCCATCGTTTTGCGTCTTATATTGCACTAATGGGAATATCTCTTTTTCGGCTTGAATCTTAGCCCACTTTTTAGCGTTTTGGCTTTGCGCAATAGCCGTGTCAAACTCAGTTCTTAGCCAGTTCTTATTATACGTCTCAAATATCTCTAATGCGCCCTTTTGAAATTCAGCAAACGGGATAAGCTCATTAGCAGACCTTGAAAACGCCTTAATGATAGCCTCCATTTCCCTTACCTGCTGATATTGCTTTGCAGCACTAAACACGTACACGTTTTCTGTAATACCTGCTAGTATCTCCGCTTCTAGTTCGTTAAACCGAACAGCTCCCCACCCTTTCAACACTCCATTATACAGAAAGCCCCCCACTACCTCGTGATAGTTAAGGCTCAATGATTCAGTAGTAATTAACCCACCATACACAGCGAGTAAATAGGCTTCTGTTTCCTCTTCGGTGAACTTGCTTACGCTATTTAGAACTTTTTCCATATAAGTTCTTTAAGGCTTTTGCTACTTGTTCGGGGTCTTTTACATTTGGTGTTGGTTCGTCCGAAAGCTCTACCCCGTACGTTTCTGTGATATATTCATCTGATAAGGTTTTTCCCATTTGAGATATTTTTAGATCAATATCCGATTTATCTACCAGACTTATGTCTTCGCTATTTATCCAATCGAATGAACCCCCTTCCAATCCTTGAACCCCTGCCTCTATCATCTTAGGCAATAGTTCATCATTTATAATGCCTTTAAGGAATTTTGCATCATGCTCACTATAGGTGTCTGCTACATTTTCCGCAGCCGTGCCTTTAGTCACCCCTGTCATGTCGCTGATAACGTCCTGACCAAAGATAACCTTAGAAATGTTCTTGTCTATGTATTCCTGTAGTTCTAAATAAACTTGATAAGCGTCTGTTCGTGAAGTACCTGCAAACTGCACATCATCATCATCTTGCATTATTCCAAACCCACCAGAACCTAGCTTCTTTAGCATATTAAAGAAGTTTGTTCTATCGTCTCCCGTTGCGGATGTTTTACCAATGCGTAAATCATGTCCGTAAACCTCTGCAAATTCCGACCAATTACCCAAACAGTTGTTTTTGATTAATATGTATTTAGCACACTTAATTAGAAACCCGAAATCAGTAGGCGACCCTACAAATAGCGTCTTTGCAGCATAAGGTGCTTTGAATAGATCAGCACCCTCTTGATCTCCTTGGTTACGAATTAATAGACCTTTCTCAGGGATGACATGATCATAGTTTATGTTCCTTACTGGCTCTAATAGTTTTCCTTCATTGCTCTTTGACCAAAGAAACTTCTTACCGTTCCATTTTCCGAATGTAATCAGCTCAAAACCTCTCTTCTTGCTATCTAAGATCAAGTGCATGATCTTATGAAACCAGTCAGAATCAAATAGCTCTGTTAACACCTCATTAGGCTCTCCGTTGGGGTCGCTTATCTGCCATTCTCTCTGAATAGTCTTCATCTTCCTATTCTCCCATTGAGAAGACAAGTGTGGGTCTTGCTCTATCTCGTCAAATATACGGTTAAGCTCGGTTCGTTGTGGACTGGTTATGTTTTCAGCTTCTGCAATAGCATTTTCAAGATCGTTTAAGTCTTGAAACTGTCTAAACTTCTGCTGTTCTGCAATGTAGCTATTAGGAGAGCTTTTTTGCTCTTTTACTACCTCACTAGCTATGGCGTTCTTCACCTTGAATATGTCGAATAATCCCATTATAATAAATTAGGGTCTGTGAATGGCTTACTGATAAACTTACCATGGCTTGTGATCATTGTTCTTTGCACGTCTGGTTCACCGTCTCCGTCTTCGTCTATCACATCAAGTCCAAAATCTATCTCACCATCTCGGTAAGCTTTTAGCATGCCTATACAATCATCATAGAGCTTTTGCCTCATTTCGGGTATATCTCTGGGTGAAATTGTATGGAAGATGTTGTATAGCGATAATTGCACGTAACACCTAAGGATCATTTTGTTACGTGTTTCGGGATCAACTGACCCATCAATAGTAAATTCGGCAACTGTAGCGTAATACTTGGATAAATAAGCGTTTATCTCTGCCTCTGCTGTTAGCTCTGAATCTAAACGTATTTGGTCTGCCGTTAACCCACTGGAAACAGCCGCTTGCGTAAGAATGTTGTCTAAATGATCTATTGATATGCTGATAGTGTAACTATCCTTTACTAAATAAGCCATGCGCAAAAATATAACATAGATAAGTTAGTGTGTGCGTTTTGGCAAAGAATTTACCGTATCGACCTAACCTTGCTATCCGTACCAACGGAGTAATCGAACGATTCGCCACCTCTTTTATAGTTTCGGTATTCATCGTAGCACACTTTACAGACTAGATAGTCTAATGTGTCACTCATGTGGTGGTATTTCTCAACAATAACACCGCTTTCCTTATCCTTACCCTTTTCTTTGTGTTTTGTGCCATCACTAGCCATTTTACCGAATAATAGATCATTGGTTAGATTAGCGCAATGTTCTGCTATCTCTATCTTGATGCCTTGCTCTTCATCTCTGAATATAGCATTGATAAAATTACCTCGCATCGTGACCGAAGGGGCTTTGCTGAATATCCTTCGCTCTGGATGAAATGATTTTAGTTCTTTAGAGATGATAGCGAAGTGATTATGGGACTTCTCATACTTGCTATCTTGGTTCTTTCCTGTGGGATCACCATAAACAAACAATCCAGCCTCATGCTTGCGGTATTTATCCCTAAACAACTTACACACGCCCTCGGTGCTGTTGTCTGGCTCTCTCCCTGCTATCTCGTCAACACATATGAGCGTCTTTCCTATTACCTGCCATATGGTTAATGAGGTGTACGGATTCACATTAAAATCAAAGCTAATATGAAGGGCTAAATCTTCATTATAACGATCCATTCTAAAAGTATGCTTGCCTTGGTGAAACTCTTTATAAAACCGTCCAGCGACTATACGAGTACCCCACTTCCCTAATACATACACTTGGTAGTAATATGGATTGGTACGTTTTAAATCCATTAGCATAGCCCTGTATTGGTCTGGAAGGTGTGGGTTGTGTTCGTGGGTGCTGTGATGAACAGTAAACGGCACTTCAATGCTCTTTTCATCCACCTCAACTATGACCTTATCGCTGAAAGATAGCTCCCCCTGCTCATAGTGCTTTGCAAAGAAATGCTTATAAAACCAATGTTCTTTATAATCACCCTCACATTCTGGGTTTATACTAAAAATCTCTTGAAGATAAGGGGCTTTAAGCGTTCTAATTGACGTGGTTATCGTTATAAAATCGTTCTCGTCTGGGATGTCCTCCTCCCACCATATAGCCGTTGGGTCTTTAATCGACTTGATGCCCTGTACGTTGTCCGTCCCTGCACCTACTAAAAAATTGCCATTAACACAGGTGATACGAGGTACTGGTGTGCTGACAAATGTAAAGAGATGAAATAAACCCATCTCAATGATTAAGTCTTTCACATTCTGATAGCACGAGTCTTTCACCTTCGCCTGAACCTTTCTAATCATGATACACCTGAAATGTGGCGATGTAAGACAATTAAAAATGTTCTGTTTTGCAGCCCAATCAGATTTTGAAGAGCCACGACCACCATAGCAGATCAAGTAACGGTCTTTGTTTTCCGTTAATGGTCTAAAGTGGTCGTTTATAATGTTCCAGTTCCACTCAATCTTATTCATCTACCGCAACCAGAAAGACATCCACGAGGCTATCCCCATGATTAGGAATACTAAGAAATAAAATTGAGGCTTACCTATCTTTTTAATTATGCCTATGCAAACATGATAGCATATGAATAAAGCTATCAAGATAATCGGAAGAAATGCTATTAGCGTGTTCATAGTTGTAGAGTTTTAGTTAATAGTTATTATCGTAGTTATTTTTTCTATTGATCTTTTTGGGATAGCCTTAAAGTTGATAGTTAAATCATACTCAATAACCCCGTCTTCGGCAATTGAATAGTTTTGTGTTGAGAAATCAATATTATAATCAGTGATTAGATTAAGGCTCTTTAGCACCTCGCCATTAATAGTAAGGGCTAGTATCTTATCGTTTATAGCGTCTGTCATTGTTCTTTTTCGGTTACTGATACAATTATTGTCTTAGAGTTGAGTTCAATTTCTTGCTTCGCTTTCGGTACAACATATTCAGCTAGTTTAAGGAATAATTCCAAAGCCTTCGCTGGATTGTTCCTTGCAGTCTTATCTAGCCACTCCTGAACTGATGACAGGTTGTTATCAAAAAGGTGCTGAAAGTTGCGCTTAACTTCTACCGTGGTTTTGTTCTGATTACCCTTTCCCCTACCTGTTGCTAGTTTATGTCCTTTCTCGAATTTACCCATTTTCCAACATTTTTTTAATGATTTTCGATAATCTCTGTGATTTCTTTATCTACATGACATACTGTTGAATCTTGATAAAATACTGCTGGATGTTCTATCTTAACGAACACTCCTTTATGATGTTTGGCTTTAAACATCGTGCCAATCTTGACCATTGACACCATTAACGGCTTTTTCATACTGCAATATAGTAAATTTATTAATCATTTTTACAGTCTTTAAGCACGGCAAACATTAAAACGACACTTCGTTTTTGCTAACATCGTCTATATCTAATCTATTTAAACAGCAATCTTTTTCCTTACAAACAA
>Ga0316189_10000535_pt1 | contig 38450 bp, 42 predicted proteins | sample LowCovwburrow_MG_FD_204930 | JGI IMG/M metagenome (GOLD analysis project Ga0316189, IMG submission 204930) | Coastal sediment microbial communities from Maine, United States - Lowes Cove worm burrow | ecosystem: Environmental > Aquatic > Marine > Coastal > Sediment | place: USA: Maine...
GTGCTCCATTTTCTGCGGTAATAACCTTATAACCCTCAGAAGATAAATTATATCCAACTATTTCCAAAATATCCGGTTCATCATCTACCAATAGTATTTTAATGTCTTTCTTTTCCATTATTTTAGGCTTGTCATAAAATTATTTAGGTAAAGGTAAAATTAATCAAAAGGATTAAGACAATATAAATAATTATTAACGTTAAGGTAACTTAGAACTTACATTCTATTAACTTTTCGATGAATTGACTGTTTTTTTAACATGACTTTGGTATGACTTTTGAAATGTATTTATTACTTTTACTTCTATTGTTTTTTATTTTAATTCAATTGTATGAAAAAAAACTACGTTTTAACATTTTTATTTTTTGCGGCACTCTTTGTATCTATGCCAACTTTTGCTCAATCTAATGCAGCATTGGCACAAAATGATGGTACCGAAAATATAAAAGGCCTCAATATTTTTCCTAATCCTGTAAACAATGGCAAAGTATATATAAGTACTAAGCAAAATTTAGCAAAAACCATTGAAATTTACGACGTTTTAGGAAAAAAGATTGTTTCTCAAATACTCTATGGGAAGGAGCTTAAAATTAGCGATTTAAATCCTGGAGTTTATATATTAAAAATTAAAGAAGGAGAATTTTCTGCAACTCGAAAATTAGTTGTGAGGTAACTCTCATTTCAATATTAATTAACTTAAAGCAGCTTTAATGAGCTGCTTTTTTGGTTAAAACACCTAATTATCACTATACTAGGCGTCCTTATTAATTAATTCCTTTTTTATGAAAAAACTATACTTTTTACTTTTTATGATTTCAATCTCTGCTTTTTCATTCGGGCAATCGGTTGTAATCACAGCAGTTTTTGATGGATCATTACCTTCAGATGGTTGCTCAGGTAGTGGCGGAGCTTCTAGTCCTAAAGGTGTGGAACTTTATGTTTCAGGAACGATAGACTTTGCGGATTATACAATTGAAACTGAATTTAACGGTAGTAGTAGTGGCTCATGGAGCACTACAGCTTTATTAGATGGTTTAGGAGTTGTTAGCGACAAATTTGTTTACTTAATTGGTGGAGGGGAAACAACTTTCGCAGAAATGTATCCTTCCGCGACTTACCTTCCTTCAGGCCCTAACGGTAATGGCAATGATGCTTACAGATTGCTTGATAATAATGATGTTATTATAGATCAATTTGGCAATCCTGATGATGTTGCTGGCTCTACCGATTTATCTGCAACTTGGGCTTATCAAGATAGTTATGCTAAAAGAAATAATGGCGTTGCTGCAAATTTAGGGACTTTTAATTCTTCTAATTGGACATATGGCGGTAATCAACTTTTTGATAGTCCGAATAACACATGTGCATTTTTTATGTCTTCAGTGAACTTTGGTAGTTTTACTCTATCAACAAACAATTTTAACAAAGAAAAATTCAGTGTTTACCCAAACCCAGCAGACAAAGGTGTTGTTCACATAGTGTATTCAAATAAATCTAACTTTGGCATCGTAAATGTTGCTATCTTCGATATATTAGGAAAGCAAGTTATTAGCCAAGTCGTTAGTGATAATCGAATAGATCTGTCCAATCTTAATGCGGGAGTGTACCTTATGAGAGCTACTCAAAATGAGGGCGTAACGACTAAAAAATTAATCATAAAATAAATTTCATTTATCCTTTTAAAAAAGCGTTACTTGCGAGTAACGCTTTTTTATTTTACATACTTTTGTAACTGAATTATGTGTCATAATTAATGATAGACCCTCAAGCCATATTTTCTATTAATAATGCTGAAGAATTTAACGCTTTGGCCTTGCAAATATTTAAGCATCAATTTGATAATAACCCTGTATATCGTTCTTTTTGTGATTTACTAAATAAGCACCCAAGTGATGTCAGAACTGTTAGTGATATTCCTTTCTTACCTATTCAATTCTTTAAAACTCATAAAGTTTTAAGTTCTAAGACAGATATTTCAGAAGTCTTTAAAAGTAGTGGCACAACCGGGCAAACAACTAGCAAGCATTTTGTGACCGACATTAATCTCTATAAACAAGGTTTTAGAAAAGGATTTGAGCATTTCTATGGTAATATAAAAGACTATGCAGTCTTGGCACTATTACCATCTTATCTTGAGCGAGAAGGTTCGTCTTTAATCTATATGGTGAATGATATGATTATTAATTCTTGTCATACAGAAAGTGGATTTTATCTAGACAATCACAAAGACTTAAATGAAATCTTAATGAAATTAGAATCACAACAAAAAAAAACCATGCTTATTGGTGTTTCATTTGCACTATTGGATTTCATTGAAACCTATAAACTCAATTTAAAACATACTATAATTATGGAAACTGGCGGAATGAAAGGTAGGCGCAAAGAAATCATCCGAGAGGATTTACATAATAAGCTTAAAGAAGGGTTTGGAGTGGAAAATATTCATAGTGAATACGGAATGACCGAATTATTGTCCCAAGCTTATTCAAAAGGAAAAAGTCGTTTTAAAACACCTCCATGGATGCGTATTTTAACAAGGGATACTGAAGATGCCCTCACTATTCAAAACCATGGAAAGACTGGTGGAATAAATGTTATTGACTTAGCCAACATTAATTCTTGCTCTTTTATCGCCACACAAGATTTAGGCAAGATTTATCCCGACGATACCTTTGAAATTCTTGGCCGTTTTGACAACTCAGATATTAGAGGATGTAACCTGATGACCCTTTGACATTCTCTTTTCTGTAATTAAGGATAGCTTGGTTCGACAGAAGATTTGAATTAAAGTAACTAAGCTATGAAGTTGTTCTATTTCTATTTATCATTGTTTATCAGCTTGACAGGATTTCAAAACCAACGACTAGACTATAACCTCAAAAATGGTTTTGTTGCCAATGGGTATGATGTTGTTTCTTACTTCAATGATAATCCCGTTAAAGGAAATAAAAAATACGCCATTCAATATGATGGAGTTTCCTTTAAGTTTGCTTCACAAGAAAACATGACTATTTTTCAGTTAAATCCAACAATATATATCCCTCAATATGGTGGTTATTGTGCTTATGCAATTGGTGCAAAATCGGAAAAAGTAGGCATCAACGCTGAAACTTTTGATATACAAAACGGAAAGCTATACTTGTTTTATAATGCTTGGGGCAATAACACTTTAAAATTTTGGGAAAAAGATGTGAAAGGTTTGCAACAAAACGCCGACAAAAATTGGGAACGCATTAAATTAAGGAATTAATGCTTTTGAAAAAGAAAAATTAAGTTGGTTAGTTTTAGAAGTCTGATGGTTATACTAAAATAACAATCAGACTTCGCTTTTTATAAGGCTTTGATAATGTAAGTGTTTCTTTTTCCTTTGTTTAGAATAATATATTTACCATTAATCAAATCTTCTAAAGTAATTGAATAATCCTCATTTACTTTTTCCTTATTTACCGAAACCGAATTTTCTTTTAGGGCACGTCTTGCCTCTCCATTTGAAGTTAAGAAATTTGTTTTGGCTGCAAGAGCAGCAATCATATCCAAACCACTAGAAATTTCAGCCTTAGTCACTTCGGCTTGTGGTACGCCTTCAAACACATCCAAAAATGTAGCTTCATCCAAAGTTTTAATATCATTCTTAAAAGTCTTACTAAACAAAATTGTTGAAGCCCTCTCAGCATTTTCAAAATCTTCTGTAGAGTGAACCATTATTGTGAGTTCTTTTGCCAATCGTTTTTGAAGCACTCTTAAATGCGGCATTTCTTCATGCTCCTTTATTAAAGCATCAATGGTATCTTGTGTTAAAAATGTAAATATTTTTATATACTTTTTAGCATCTTCATCACTAGAATTCAACCAATACTGATAAAACTTATATGGTGATGTTCTTTCGGCATCTAACCATATATTTCCCCCTTCAGATTTGCCAAATTTAGACCCATCAGATTTGGTTATTAATGGGCAAGTAATGGCGTATCCCTTTCCGTTACCTATTCGCCGTATTAACTCAGTTCCTGTGGTGATATTCCCCCATTGATCGCTACCTCCCATTTGGATTGTGCAATTAATCGCTTTATATAAATGAAGAAAATCATAACCTTGAACGAGTTGGTATGTAAATTCAGTAAAACTCATCCCCTCTGAAGCTTCAGACGTAATTCTATTTTTTACAGAATCTTTAGCCATCATATAGTTAACAGTAATATGCTTACCTACATCGCGAATAAAATCAAGAAAAGAGAAAGATTTCATCCAATCGTAATTATTAACTAAAACGGCAGCGTTGACTGTATTACTTTCAAAATCCAAAAAATGTGCTAATTGATTTTTTATGGCATTTTGATTATGTCTTAAGGTTTTTTCATCCAACAGATTACGTTCATTTGATTTCCCCGATGGATCGCCAATCATACCTGTTGCCCCTCCAACAAGTGCGACTGGCTTGTGCCCGCAACGCTGATAATGAGCCAATAACATAATTGGCACTAAGTTCCCAATGTGCAAAGAATCTGCAGTAGGGTCAAAGCCAACATAAGCACTTCTCATACCCTCCATTAAATGCTCTTCTGCTCCAGGCATAACATCATGTATCATTCCTCGCCAAGTTAACTCATCAATAAAATTCTTTGTCATTTCGTATGAAAATTTGAACAAAGATAAATCTTTCATTAATGATGAGAAAAGAAAAAAGAGTAATTTAGTCTTATGATATTAGTTACTGGAGGAACAGGTTTAGTTGGTAGTCATTTATTATTTAAATTGGTTGAAAAAGGACATCCTGTAAGAGCAATATACAGATTAGAAAAAAAAATAGACATTGCTAAACATGTGTTCTCATATTATTCAAATCAAGAAGAAAATCATTTTAAAAAAATTGAATGGATTCGGGCTGATATTAATGACATCCCAAGTTTAACAAATGCATTTCATGGGATTACACACGTATATCACTGTGCTGCTCTAGTGTCTCTTGACCCAAAAAATTACTTCAAGTTACGTCATATTAATATTGAGGGAACGGCCAATGTTGTTAATCTCTGCCTAACAAATAGCATAGAAAAGCTATGCTATGTAAGTTCTATTTCAACAATAGGAAATGAACAAGGGACTAATTTAATATCCGAAAACACACATTGGAATCCTGAAGAGGACCACAATGTTTATGCTATTACAAAATACGGTGCCGAGATGGAAGTTTGGCGTGGGGCACGAGAAGGGTTAAATACGGTTATTGTAAACCCCGGTATAATTATTGGCCCTGGGTTTTGGCATACCGGAAGTGGTAGTTTTTTTAAGGCGGTCTATAAAGGAATGTCTTACTATACGAAAGGAGTTGAGGGTTATGTTGACATAAATGATGTGACTAAACCCATGATTCAGCTAATGGAAAGTGACATTATTAACCAGCGCTATATATTGGTTTCAGAAAATCTATGCTACAAAGACTTTTTTACTAAAATAGCTGAAGGAATAAATGTAAAACCACCCACGAAGGAAGCCTCAAAATTGCTGTTAAGTTTTGCTTGGAGATTGGATTGGTTACGTTCTAATTTGCTTAACAAGAGTCGTAGATTAACAAAGCATACTGCTCAATCTGTTTTAATTGATTCGGTGTACAGTAATGAAAAAATAGTAAAAACGCTAAACTATCGATTTACTCCTATTGACGAATCTATCTCTGAATCGTGTCGGCTTTTTTTACACGATTTGGCTTAGTTTTAATGACTGGTTTCGTTTCTATTTCCAGTAATCTTAAGTTCTTTAGTGAATCTCTTTTAGCCTGTTTGCGTTCTGTCTCAAGTCTTTTCTGTTCTGTTTCTGCGTTTTCAATTGAATCAAAAAAGAGTTTTCTTTCATCAAGTTTAAGTTTTACTTTGCTATAAATGTCTTCATAAACTTCAAGTCTGTATGCGTAGTATTCGCTACTTTTTGCGAATTGCAAACTATCCACATTATGTTTTGAAAAGATATAATCTTCTGGAAAAACACCTTTTTCTTCAATCAGTTTCTTATTAATTCCCTTGGCTGCAGTAAAAATTGACATGTCATAAATAATGTCTACCATCTTATTCTTTTTAATAAGATCTTTAGGTTTCTTAGGTTTTTCAATACTGTTATTATTACAGGACAAAACCAGTAGCAAAGCTAGAATATATTTAAAAACCTGTTTCATTATCTATTAAAAGTTAATCGCTTTCCAGCTTTAGTTGTATTGAATTTAGAATTGCTGTAAGCCAAGAGCCCATTAACAAATGTATGGGTTATTCTTGATTTAAAAGAGGTTCCCTCAAAAGGTGACCATCCACATTTATATAAAATATTTTCTTTATTAACTGTCCACGGATTGTCTGTATTTACTATTATCAAATCGGCAAAATATCCTTCCTTTATAAATCCTCTTTTTTCAATTTGAAATAAAATCGCAGGATTGTGGCACATTTTTTCAACTATTTTTTCAATTGAAATTTTGCCTTTATGGTACATTTCTAAAAGTGCTGGTAGTGCATGTTGAACCAATGGTCCTCCTGATGGTGCTTTGGTATATACATTCGCTTTTTCATCAAGCGTATGTGGCGCGTGATCCGTGGCAATAACATCTATTCTATCATCTAATAATGCTTTCCATAACCCTTCTTTATCTGCTTCAGTTTTTACTGCTGGGTTCCATTTAATGAAAGTTCCTTTTTGATTATAATCTTTATCTGTAAACCAAAGATGGTGTACACAAACTTCAGCCGTAATCTTTTTGTCTTTAAGTTTAATCTTATTCGAAAAAAGATTGGTTTCTTTAGCCGTTGAAAGGTGAAATACATGGAGTCTTGCTCCTGTTTTTTTTGCGAGTTCTATCGCCTTTGAAGAAGATAGATAACAGGCTTCTTCACTTCTAATAATTGGATGATATTTTATTGGTATATCTTCTCCAAACTCGTCAAGATGTTTTTTAAGGTTAGTTTTAATCGTGGCTTCGTCTTCACAGTGAACAGCGATAAGTAAATCTGTGCTTGAAAATATCTTTTCTAAAGTTTCAGGATTATCTACAAGCATATTGCCAGTTGACGAGCCCAAGAACAATTTTAATGCAGCAACATTTTTAGCATCTACTTTTAAAATTTCCTCAAGGTTATCGTTTGTACCACCAAACATAAAAGAGTAATTGGCGTATGATGTTTTAGACGCTATTTCAAATTTCTCTTCTAATTTTTCTATAGTCGTGGTTTGAGGGTTTGTATTTGGCATTTCAATAAATGAGGTAATCCCACCTGCTATTGCTGCTCTTGATTCACTTTTTATATCTGCTTTATGTGTTAACCCTGGTTCTCTAAAATGTACCTGATCATCTATAACACCTGGCAGCACATAATTATTTTCTGCATCTATAACCAAAATTTCTGACGACTTTTGAGAAATTGAAATGGCTATTTCTTTAATATATTCATTTTCAATAAGAATATCGCCCTCAAATATTTTCGCCTCATTAACTATCCTAGCATTTTTAATAAGTATAACCCTATCCTTCATTGTTATGATTTTCTAAACAAGCTTTTAAACTTCATTGTTATTACACCAAAAATAGCTTCAGAAATTATGCCACTACTTAATTTCGATTCGCCTTTTGTTCTATCGGTAAAAATTACTGGAATTTCAATAATTTTAAAACGCTTTAAATATGCTTTAAATTTCATTTCTATTTGAAATGCATAGCCAACAAACTTAATTTTATCTAAATCGAGACTTTCTAATACTTTGCGCTTATAACATACAAATCCGGCAGTGGTGTCATGTATATTCATACCTGTAATCACCCTTACATAAATTGAAGCCAAATAAGATAATAATACCCTAGACATAGGCCAGTTTACAACATTAACCCCTTTTATATACCTAGAGCCAATAGAAAGATCAGCCCCATCAACATGACAAGCATCGTACAATCGCTTTAAGTCTTGAGGATTATGAGAAAAATCTGCATCCATTTCAAAAATGTAATTGTAATTATGCCCCAAACACCATTTAAACCCATGAATATATGCAGTCCCTAAACCAGATTTTTCTTTTCTGGTTTCCAAAAAGAGGCGATTTCTAAACTCGCTTTGTAATTCTTTAACTTTTAAACCTGTTAAATCTGGAGAATTATCATCAACAACAAGCACATCAAAAGCCTTTTCCTGTCCTAGTGTAGCTCTAAGGATGGCTTCTATATTCTCGATTTCATTAAACGTGGGAATGATGACAATAGCATCTTTCATTAAAAAATAATTTTAGCAAAAGTAAGTTATTTCCATAATTAATTTTATAGAAATATTCTTCATAATTTAGCAACCATGTTGCGCGAAATAATATCTAACGAGTGGTTCACCTTATTAATTGTTATAAGCCTTTGTCTTTTAGCAATAGCCAAATATGCGTATTCTATTAGATTCAATGATTTTTTGTGGTTGTTGGGTAATTCTAAATATTTAAAAATATACGCCCGGGAACAGAAATTTATTGACCGTTTTGATTCGTTATTGTTTTCAAATTTAGTCGTCTCGTCGTCCCTTTTCCTATTTATATGTTACAATACCTTAATAGAACCGATAGGTTTTGAAATATTACTTTTTATTAAAATTATTCTAGGCGTAGGCTCTATAATTTTAATAAAAATTTTAATTGAGCGCCTTATTGGTAGTCTTTTTGACATTGATGCCCTTATTGATTCCTATATCTTTCAAAAAACGAATTACAAAAATTATATCGGACTAGTATTACTGGCAATTGATATTTTACTAATATATGCTTTGCATCCTAAACCCATTATTATTTATATAGTTTTTGGGCTATTATTTCTTATTAATTTAATTGGATTTATTACATCATTTAAAACACATCAAAAGTTAATAATAAATAACATTTTCTATTTTATTTTGTATCTTTGCGCTCTCGAAATTGCACCTTATATAATTTTATATAAGCTTTTTATTAAAACTTAGTATGGTGCAAAAGAACAGTCGACCTATGAAAGTGAAAACAATATTGGTTTCCCAACCCGAACCTAAAGTAGAAAATTCTCCATATTTTGAATTACAAGACAAACAACGTGTAAAAATTGATTTTAGACCTTTTATACATGTTGAAGGGGTTCCTGCTAAAGAAATTAGGCTTGAAAAAGTAGATTTAAATAATTATTCAGCTATAATTCTAACAAGTAGAAATGCTGTAGATCATTTTTTTAGGGTAGCCGATGAAATGCGTTTCAAAGTGCCGGATAGTTTAAAATACTTTTGTCAGTCTGAAGCTGTAGCATACTACTTACAGAAGTATGTTGTATATAGAAAACGAAAGATATATGTTGGTAAACGCTCTTTTTCTGAGCTTACTCCTTTAATCAAAAAATACAAAGATGAATCATTTTTGTTGCCATGTACGGATAAATTAAAACCGGAAGTACCGAGGATCTTAAATGATTTAGGAATAAACTGGAAACAGTCCACCTTTTACAAAACTGTAATAAGTGACTTATCCGATTTAGCAGATGTATATTATGATGTTTTAGTGTTTTTTAGCCCTTCTGGTATAGATTCATTATTTCATAATTTCCCTGACTTCAAACAAAACGAAACGCGTATAGCCGTATTTGGCAACACTACAATTAAAGCTGTAGAAAACAAAGGATTACGTGTAGATATTGCAGCTCCAACACCAGAAATACCGTCGATGACAATGGCTTTGGAAAAATACATTCAATTAGCTAATAAAAAATAGTTACGAGGTAATAAACAAAAAAGGGCGATATAATTATATCGCCCTTTTTTTTTGTTTTAAAATGCATATCGTTGCGGACCGCCACGCCTTATTTCCTCATTGGCGAAATCCTCATATTTTTTAAAGTTTTCTCTAAATGCATTCGTTAGCTTGAATGCTGCCTTGTAATAAGCTTCATCATTATTCCAAGTAGTTCTAGGGCTTAAGACATCTGTTGGAACTCCAGGACAAGACCTAGGTTGTGCAACTCCAAATACTGAATGTATATGGTAATCATCATAATTATACAATCCTAAATCACCATTTAAAACTGCATTAATCATGGCTCGTGTATACTTCAATTTCATTCTGGTACCAACGCCATAAGGACCACCTGTCCAACCAGTGTTTACTAACCATACATTAACTCCGGATTCTGTCATTTTCTGACTTAACATTTCTGCATATCTTGCAGGATGCAAAGGCATGAATGGTGCTCCGAAACAAGCAGAAAAAGAAGGTTGTGGTTCTACTACACCTGCTTCTGTCCCAGCAACTTTAGCGGTATACCCTGAAATAAAATGATACGCAGCCTGACTAGGTGTTAACTTGGAAATGGGGGGTAATACACCAAAAGCATCAGCCGTTAAAAAAAATATGTTTTTAGGGTTTTTTCCAATGGATGGTTTTTGAATATTATCTATATGATAAATTGGATAGCTTACCCTAGTATTTTGAGTGATAGAAGCATCTTCAAAATCAACAATACCATTTTCATCCATAATAACGTTTTCCAGTATAGCACCATTCTTTATGGCACCATAAATCTCTGGCTCATTTTCTTTTGAAAGCATTATCACTTTGGCATAACATCCGCCTTCAAAGTTAAATACAGTATTTTCGTTAGTCCAACCATGTTCATCATCTCCAATCAAACTTCTATTAGGATCTGTTGATAAGGTTGTTTTACCGGTTCCTGACAAGCCGAAGAAAATTGCCGTATCACCATATTTACCAATATTTGCGCTACAATGCATTGGCAATGTATTTTTAAATACCGGCAGCACAAAGTTTAAGGCCGAGAAAATCCCTTTTTTAATTTCCCCAGTATAACCTGTCCCTCCAATGAGGGCAATTTTTCTTGTAAAATCTAAAATCGCAAAATTATGTTGGCGCGTTCCATCAAGCCCTGGAACTGCCATAAAACCCGGAGCATTTACAACGGTCCATTCTGGTTGAAAATCTTTCAACTCATATTCAGTTGGACGTATAAACATATTATAAGCAAACATGTTACTCCAAGGATACTCATTAATTACACGAATATTAGTTTTGTAATTACTATCAGCACATGCATAGCAATCACGAACAAAAAGCTCTTTTCCCGATAAATAGTCTACAACTTTATTGTACAAGGCTTCAAACTTATCACTTTCAAAAGGGATATTGATATTTCCCCACCAAATTTTATCTTCAGTGATTTTATCTTTTACAATAAAACGATCTTTAGGTGAGCGCCCTGTAAACTCGCCTGTATTAACAGCTAATGCACCCGATGAGGCCTCTTGTCCTTGACCTTTTAAGATTGTTGTTTTATGAAGTTGATCTGGTGTTAATTGATAATTTACTTTCGCGTTTTTTATTCCGTACGTATCCAACGCAATCGATTTCGTAGAATGGGTGTTATCCACCATAATTTTTGTGTTGTTTATGCTGCAAAAGTATAAATTTATTAGAAATAGGCGTTTAAAAAACGTTTTTATTCTACTTTAATTTTTAAAAAATCAAGCATCATAAAAAGCCATGATAATATGAATAAAAATCCACCTATTGGTGTAACAAAACCAATAGATTTGAAATCAAAATTAGTGAGCTCGTTTGTTGCTAAACCATATATTGAACCTGAAAACAAAACCACTCCTATAATGACAAAATAATAAATGATTTTCTTTGTTTTAGTTCTTATAACAGCCGTATTTCCTACCAATAACAGTAAAATTGCATGATACATTTGGTAACGTACTCCTGTCTGAAAAGTCTCAATAGCATCCTTTGTTATACTCTTTTCTAAACCATGCGCTGCAAAGGCTCCTAGAATAATTGCAAGTAATCCTAAAACACTACCTGTAATCAATATTTTTTTGTTCATATTAATTTATATTTTGAGTTTTTATAACAATTTGATTTTACTACATTCGTTCCATAAATAATAACAAAATTACTCAACAAATCTCACTATGCGAAAGATTTTGGTTATCGGTTCTGGTAAATCTTCATCATACTTAATAAAATATTTTTTAGACAAATCTAATTCAGAAAATTTACAAATAACAATTGGTGACATTTCAATAGAAAACGCTAAAAAGCTCATTGGAAATCACGCAAATGCTAATGCAATAGTACTAGATGTTTTTGACAAGGAATCACGAGCCAATGCCGTAAAAAATGCTGACATCGTGGTTTCAATGTTGCCTGCTCGTTTTCATATTGAAGTCGCCAAAGATTGTATTGCATTTGGTAAAAATATGGTAACTGCATCATACGTTAGTGATGAAATGCAAGCATTAAACGAAGCTGCTAAAGCAAAAGGCCTTGTTTTTATGAATGAGATTGGTGTAGACCCAGGAATTGACCATATGAGTGCCATGCAAGTTATAGATCGTATTCGGGATAAAGGCGGAGAGATTATTTTGTTTGAATCGTTTACTGGAGGCTTGGTTGCTCCAGAAAGCGACAATAATCTGTGGAATTATAAGTTTACCTGGAATCCTAGAAATGTAGTCGTAGCTGGACAGGGTGGCGCTGCAAAATTTTTACAAGAAGGTACCTATAAGTATATTCCTTACGATCGTTTATTTAGAAGGACGGAGTTTCTAGAAATTGATGGTTTTGGTCGTTTTGAAGGTTATGCCAATAGAGATTCTTTAAAATATCAAAGCGTTTATGGCTTAGACAAAATTAAAACACTTTATCGAGGTACCATGCGCAGGGTTGGGTTCAGTAGAGCATGGCAAATGTTTGTGCTTTTGGGGATGACTGATGATAGCTATACTATTGACGATAGTGAAAACATGAGCTATCGTGATTTTGTTAATGCATTTTTACCTTATAGCCCAACAGATTCGGTAGAATTAAAATTTAGACATCAACTTAAAATAGACCAAGACGATATCGTTTGGGGCAAACTGGAAGAATTAGATATTTTTAATGCGAATAAAATGGTTGGTGTTAAAAAGGCAACCCCTGCGCAGATTCTTCAAAAAATATTAATGGATAGTTGGACGCTAGATGAAGACGACAAAGACATGATTGTCATGTATCATAAATTTGGGTATATCCTTGATGGCAAAAAATACCAACTTGATGCAACAATGGTTACAATTGGCGAAGATCAAACTTATACCGCCATGGCAAAAACCGTAGGCTTACCTGTTGCCATTGCCACTTTAGACATTTTAAATGGAAAAATAACGACACCCGGTGTTCAAATACCAATTACTAAAGAGGTTTATAAACCAATATTAAAAGAACTTGAAGAGTATGGTATTGTTTTTCATGAAAAAGAAGTTCCTTATTTGGGTTATAATCCTTTAAATGTTTGAAGAGCGCCTAAACCTGATATACTGGAGTTACAATCTTAAATCATTTTAGTACTTTTATATTTCTATTTTAATGTATCAACGCTAAAAGAATTCCGTTTTCATGGAAAATGAATATGAAGGTTATAAATCAAAACATACATATAGACGGTATCGATAAAAAGATACTGCGTGCCCTTATGGAAGACGCACGAACACCAATTCTTGAAATAGCTAGACAAGTTGGTATTTCGGGAGCTGCTATACACCAACGCCTTAGAAAGCTGGAAAAATCTAAATTAATTTCAGGCTCTAAGTTTGTGATTAATCCTAAAATATTAGGATACACAACTATGGCATTTATCGGTATTTTTTTGGATAAAGCCATGAATAATCCTGATGCGGTAAGACAGCTCAAAAAAATTCCAGAAGTTTTAGAATGTCACTATACTACGGGTAACTGGAGTATCTTAATAAAAGTATTGTGCAAGGATAATGAACACCTCATGCAGGTTTTGAATAGTGATATTCAAACCATTACGGGTGTTTCTAGGACCGAAACCTTTATTTCTTTGAATCAGCAAATAGATCGACAGATTAAGATATAAAAAAAGCCTCTGAAAATTCAGAGGCTTTTTTTATATCTGCTAATATTAATTACACGTTGCGCCTAATCCCTCGTACGCCTCGATAATTTGCTCCAAGGTAGCGCCATTTAAATCTTCTGTTTCTTCTTCCCCATTAGAGGTAATAGTAAACGTACCGTCTCCATTATCACAAAATTCGGAAGTTATATTCTCTCCTGCAAACTCCAAATTACAAGTTTGACATTCAATTGATGATTCGTTATCATTATCATCATCACTACCACCACAAGCGGTAAATCCAAGAACTCCAATTGCAAGAGCTCCAAAAATAAGTTTTTTCATAAATAGGTTTTTCATTAGCGCGCAATAAAGACATTAATAACTATATAACCTAATTTTTAAAGCTCTTAAGATATGCTAGTTATAATACAAGAACAATGCAGCGTTCCAGAATAACCTTGGTATTCACAAAAGCAGGAGTTAATCTCTCCCTAATATCTGAAATGCCCAATATACCAGAGAAGCTAAAGCTCCAATTGCAGCAACCAAGTAGGTTCTTGCAGCCCACTTAAGGGCATCTTCCGAGCCTTTGTACTCTTCTTGAGATACCATATGCTTATTTTTCAACCAAGCCAATGCTCTATTACTGGCGTCATACTCAACTGGCAACGTAATAAAACTAAATAAGGTTGCAAAACCCATCATAGTCAATCCGGCCAAAGCAACCCAAAATCCTAGACCTGCTCCTGCAGCTGCACCAAGTACTAAACCTCCAATAATTACCCATTGTGACATGCCAGAAGTAACGCTAACTACAGGCACCAACGTAGAACGCATTTGTAACCAACTATATGCCTGTGCATGCTGAACAGCATGACCGCACTCGTGGGCTGCAACCGCTGCTGCTGCTGCGTTTCGTTCTGCATATACGGCCTCACTTAAATTTACTGTTTTGTCCTTGGGATTATAGTGATCTGTTAATCGTCCAGCTGTTGAAACTACTTTTACATCGGTAATGCCGTGATCTGCTAACATTTTTTCAGCGATTTCGGCACCACTCATTCCATTTCGAAGTTGCACTTTTGAATAATGCGCAAACTTCTTTTTTAACTGATTACTTACCAACCAGCTTACCAAAGCAATACCACCTAATAATATATAATATGACATCATAATGTTTTCGTGTTTTATAATTATAAATATATAGCTATTATAGCAAAAAATGCGCCAAATAAAAGTTAAGAAATTTTGTCAGATTACTACTGTCATTGCAAACATAGTAAAGCAATCTGTTTAAAGAGAACTCCAATTATAAGATTACTTCGTCGCTTTGCTCCTCGTAATGACGTTAGCCAACAATATTCACAATTTTACCAGGTACTACTATTACTTTTTTAGGCTCACGCCCTTGTAATTGCTCTTTAGTTTTGTCGTTTGCCAACACAGCAGCTTCAATATCTTCCTTGCTTAAATCTAATGACAATTCCATAGTAAAACGCATTTTACCATTAAACGAAATAGGATAATTTTTGGTACTTTCTACTAAATGACTTTCATCAAATTGTGGGAAAGGAGCTGTTGAAATAGATGTGTTATGCTCTAATTGACTCCATAATTCTTCAGCGATATGTGGTGCATAGGGTGAGATTAACACCAATAAGGGTTCTAAAATTTGTTTGCTTGTACACTTTTGAGCTGTGAGCTCATTACATGCAATCATAAAGGTAGAAACCGACGTGTTGAACGAGAAATTCTCGATATCTTCTTCTACTTTTTTAATAGTTTTATGGAGTGTTTTTAAATTGTCTTTTGTTGGTGCTACGTCTGTTACTTTTAGTCCATTATCATCATGATACAACTTCCATAATTTTTTAAGAAAACTATGGACTCCTGTAATTCCAGCTGTATTCCAAGGTTTGTATTGCTCTAATGGTCCTAAAAACATTTCGTACAGACGTAAACTGTCTGCGCCATAATCTTCGCAAATACTATCTGGATTGACGACATTGTATTTGGACTTGGACATTTTTTCAACTTCGCGTTTTACTTTGAAAGTTCCATCTTTCTCAGTAAAAAATTCCGCATCTTTAAATTCAGGTCTCCACTTTTTAAATGCTTCAACATCTAATTCATCTGATGAATTTACAAATGAAACATCTGCATGAATAGGTGTAAATATCTTTTCTGTTGTATACGCATCTTCAATAAAAAAAGGTTCGCCTCCCTTCAAAGGATTATTTGGAGTGAGCTTCTTGAAAATTTGTGAAAAAATATTTATTTCACTTAGAGGTTTACCGTTTTTTATTACTTCATCATATATTTCTTTACTTATAAACAAAGATTCTTTAAACGCATTTGAATTCAATCTATAAACAAAAGCACTCGTCCCCAAAATCATCCCTTGATTAATCAACTTTTTCGCAAACTCATCATGGTTTACATAGCCTTTATCAAACATAAACTTTTGCCAAAAACGCGAATACAATAAATGTCCTGTAGCATGCTCAGAACCTCCAATATATAAATCTACTTGTTGCCAATAATCAATCGCTTCTTTTGAGAAAATAGCGTCTTCATTATTAGGGTCCATGTATCGATTAAAATACTGCGAACTTCCTGCCCATCCTGGCATGGTATTTAACTCTAATTCGTGAATAGTCTCATTATCTATTAAGTCATTTGAAACGACTTCATTTTTATTTGTGTCCCAAGCCCAAACGGTAGCATTTCCTAATGGCGGTTCGCCAGTTTCGGTTGGCAAATACTTTTCTACTTCTGGTAGTTCAATAGGTAAATGTTTGGCATCTATCATTTGTGGCATCCCATTCACATAATACACCGGAAAAGGTTCTCCCCAATAACGTTGGCGTGAAAACACAGCATCGCGCAAACGGTAATTGGTTTTTCCTTCACCTTGACCAATTTGTTCCAGCTCATAAATAGCTCGCTTGGTCGCTTTTATATAATTGAGTCCGTTCAAGAAAACACTATTTCCAATAACGGTTTTTTCTTTATCAGCAAAGGCTTCTTCTGAAATATCAACACCATCAAATATATTAAGAATAGGGATATTAAAATGTTTTGCAAAATCATAATCACGTTGGTCTCCACATGGCACCGACATCACCGCACCTGTACCGTAACCTGCCAAAACGTAATCACCAATCCAAACCGGAATAGGTTCTTTTGTAAACGGATGCTCTGCATAAGCACCTGTAAAAGCACCTGAAATGGTTTTTACATCTGCTATTCTATCACGCTCACTACGTTTTGCCGTTGTTTCAATATATGCGTCCACCTCAGCTTTTTGCTCTAGTGTGGTTATTTGTTGTACTAATTCATGTTCTGGAGCCAAGGTCATAAAACTCACTCCGAAAATAGTATCGGGACGAGTCGTAAACACATCGATTACTTCCTCATGTCCAACTAAGTTAAAAGTAACCGCTGCACCCACCGATTTTCCAATCCAGTTTCGCTGACTTTCTTTTAATGAATCGGTCCAATCAATAGTATCTAAACCTTGAAGCAATCGTTCAGCATAAGCCGAAATACGCATACTCCATTGGGTCATTTTTTTTCTAATGACTAGATGCCCGCCACGTTCTGAAACACCATTTACAATTTCATCATTCGCCAACACGGTTCCTAAAGCAGGACACCAGTTTACTTCTGTTTCAGCTAAATAGGTTAATCTATATTGTAATAATATTTTTTGTTGTTTTTTTAAATCAAAACCGTTCCAATCTTCAGCAGAAAAAGGAGTAATGTTATCATCACAAACCGCATTTACATTGGTATTCCCTTCTGAAGCAAATATTTTTATTAACTCAGAAATATCTTCAGCTTTATTAGAATCGCTATTAAACCACGACTCAAATAATTGTATAAAAATCCATTGTGTCCATTTGTAATAACTTGGGTCTGAAGTACGCACTTCACGGGACCAATCAAATGAAAACCCAATTTGATCGAGTTGTCTTCTATATGTTTTAATATTTTCGGCTGTAGTAATAACAGGATGTTGACCTGTTTGAATGGCGTATTGTTCTGCCGGTAAACCAAAACTATCATAGCCCTGTGGGTGAAGTACATTAAAGCCTTTGTGCCTTTTATAGCGCGCATAAATATCTGAAGCAATATAGCCTAGTGGGTGTCCAACATGCAAGCCTGCCCCACTCGGGTAAGGGAACATGTCCAGCACATAATACTTTGGCTTTTCACTATTGTTTATAGCTTTGAATGTTTGATTCTCTGCCCAATATTTTTGCCACTTGGCTTCTATGTCGTTGAAATTGTATTTCATCAAAACTCTATTATAAGGCTGCAAATTTACGTTTTAAATAGAAAACGATAAAGGGATTATATTATTAATCCCTTGGGTTATTCTACTAAATATATGTTTGTAACATAAATACAATTACTTTTGATGCTCAATAATTTTAATCTACTAAAAATTGCCCAATAAAAATATATACAAAGCGCACATAGCACTACTTGGAGCCAATTTAATCTATGGTATAAACTATATCGTAGCAAAAGGTATTATGCCTAATAAAATTGGTCCTTCGGCTTTCGTATTTATTCGTCTTTTTTGTGGTGCCATTTTATTTTGGATTATAAAATCATTTATAAAAGAAAAAATTGAACGAAAAGATATGCGCCGATTGGTCTTATGTGGCTTACTTGGAGCAGCTGCAAATCAACTGTTATTTTTTAATGGTTTAAATCTAACGTCCCCAATTGATGCCTCTATAATTATTACATCAATTCCTGTTATGGTTTTAATTTTTAGTGCATTTATTTTAAAAGAAAAGATTACCATAAACAAAATGTTAGGCATTGCTATTGGTGGTATTGGTGCTGTATTATTAATTTGGTATGGAAACAACTCGGGTGGAACAAGTTCCTTTTTAGGAAATTTATTTGTCTTTTTAAATGCCTGTTGTTATGGTCTTTATTTGGTTATTGTAAAACCGTTAATGAAAAAATACAATTCAATTACACTTATTAGTTGGGTGTTTTTATTCGGGTTTATTTTTATGTTTCCCTTTGGAATACAAGATTTGCTCTCTACGGATTTTGCTGCTTTTGACCTCAACACCTATTTGGTAATTGCATTTGTAGTTGTGTTTACTACATTTTTCGCCTATCTCTTTAATATTTATGCGCTTAATTATGTATCGCCATCTGTAAATAGCAGTTATGTATATCTACAACCCGCAGTGAGTTTTATAATGGTTAGTATTTATGCCTATGTTTTAAAACACTCGGAGTATGCGCAAGACATCAATTTGATTAAAATATTAAGTTGTTTGTTGGTGGTGAGTGGTGTTTATTTGATAAGTAAACAGCCAAGACAAAAATTAGCTTAGTCCTCTCACTTGCCTCTCCATTGGCAATAAGCAATGATATATAAACGTGTTGGCTGGTGTTATAATATGTAATGCTTTCCCTTGTTTTACTATATAACCATTGAAGTTTTCAAGTTCGCTAGGACGCCCTTCCATAATATCACGCTGCATGGATGCTGTTGTATCGTAATCCAAATTGTCAATCGCTTTTAAGACTAACTCTATATCATTATTTGTTAGTGCAATGTCTTTTGCATTGGCTATGGCTACAATTTCATTAGCTGTTTGGTACATAATTTGTCTTAAGTCGTCATCTGCCCTTATTACCCCAAATACAGAACGTGTAACGGCACCAATACCACTAATAGTAACAATAAATAAGAATTTTTTCCAAATATCAAGATGAATATTATCCGATAACTTGTTTTTAAATCCTGCTTTATCAAACACTTTTTTAACGTCTTCAACACGACTGGTCAAGGTATTATCATATTCTGCAAAAACAATTTCTGGATCGAATGCAAAATGATTAATAACTCCAGGTGATTCAATTTTACTTACTATTTTGCATAAACCTGCCAATACATTTTCTTTGGGTAAAATTAATCGTAATCTATCTGCGTTATCAGCACCATTTTGCAAGGGCAATACTATTGTATCCTTGCTTATATCTTCTCTTAACTCCTTTGCTATGTCATCTATTTGCCATGATTTTACTGCTAGGATAATTAAATCAGGGTTTTTTAATTCACTTATACTTGGAGTGATTTTTGGGTAAACAACAAAATCGCCTTGAATACTTTTTACCTGTAAGCCATTTGTTTTCATAGCTTCAAATGTTTTTCCTCTTACAACAAAAGTAACCTCGAATCCTGCTTTGGCAATCAATCCTCCAAAGTATCCGCCAACACCGCCTGCACCTATTACAACAATGTTCATATGTTTTAGTTATAGTTACAATCAAATTTAGGTGAATTAAACAAACTAACCGAATTTCAATTAATAAGATTCCCATTTGCATGGGAATAGAAATTACTTTTTTATTTTTACATCATCAACTACAAACCTATATGAGTTCAGCATTTGAAAAACATCAAAAACGACGATTAATTTCTTCCTATTTTTCTGTTGTAATCAGTATAGCCTTGGTATTATTTTTACTTGGGTTGCTGGGAATGTTGGTACTCAATGCCAAAACAATTTCTGATAATTTCAAGGAGCGTGTCGTGATGACCATTTATTTAAATGATTCGGCAAAAAAAGTTGAAATCAATCAATTGGAAAAAAGTTTAAGCTTGGCAAAATATGTCAAAGAAACCAAGTATGTCTCCAAAGAAGATGCTGCCAATTTTATGAAAGGCGAATATGGCGAAGAGTTTCTTGATGATGTTGGTTATAACCCTTTACAAAACTCCATTGATGTAAATCTAAAAGCCGATTTTGTTACGGAACAGCGTTTAGATAGTATTTCCTTAGCGACGCTTAACAAAAAGTTTGTAGATGATGTCAGGTATGACAAAGATCTGGTGTCTATGATGAACAGTAATGTAAAACGCATTAGTCTTTGGGTGTTAATTATAAGCGCGCTCTTTACATTAATAGCGGTTTTGCTTATTAATAGTTCAATTAGGCTGGCTGTTTATTCTAAGCGATTCATCATTAAAACCATGCAAATGGTAGGTGCTACTAAACAATTTATTAGGCGACCATTTATTTGGAGAAGTGTACGTTTAGGAGTAATTGGTGCTGTACTTGCATTAATTGGAATGGCAATAGTCTTGTATTATGTAAACAAAACATTCCCTGAGCTTGAACTTCTCAAGAACCAAATATTACTAATTGGGTTATTTATAGCCATTTTTTTAATTGGAATTCTTATTACTTGGTTCAGTACCTACTTTGCCACACAGCGTTTTCTAAATTTAAAAACAGATCAACTGTACTATTAAATCTAAGCGATTAACATACTAAACAAGTAGTATCTCCGTTTTTTAATTAACCAACAAACTGACCAATTGTGAAAAAGTATGCTCCTTTTTTTGCCCTTGCCCTTAGTCTTTTAATTACATCATGCCTTATTAATAATCCACAACCTGAAAACTGCTATGTGGAAATTGAAGAAATCATAAACATTCAAGAAGGGGTATTTAAAGATATTGTATTTAGTGATGCTGATGGTGACCATTATTATATTAATCGCGGACTGGAACGTGGTTTAAATTTAGACATTCTTAACGCAAAAGTTTTAAATAAAACTGTTACTTTGCACTTACCAAAATTGGTTGGCGGCTTGGTGACTTCTGAGTATATCGCTCAACTAACAGTAGGGGATGACATTATTTTTACTGAATTTGATTAATTATGGGCGAACAAAAACGTAAGGAAAACAATAAAGATGGCTTTATCTTCGGAAAGAAGAATTATAAATGGATGTTTATTGGTTTAGGTTGTATTGCCTTAGGTTTTATACTTATGGCTGGTGGCGGTAGTGACGACCCAAACATTTTTAATCCCGAAATTTTTAGTTTCAGACGTATACGATTAGCTCCAACGTTAGTTATTATTGGATTTGCTATTCAAATCTATGCTATTCTTTTAAATCCAGAAAAGACAGATTCTAAAAAATAAACTCCAAATTAAATTTCATATTTATCTATTGATATTTCTAAATTGATATTTTTGCTTCATGGAAATTATTGATGCAATTATTCTTGGCATTGTTCAAGGTCTTACCGAGTTTCTGCCAGTTTCATCCAGTGGACATCTAGAGCTTGGTAAAGCGATTCTTGGGGATGACTCAGTACCTGAAGAAAGTTTGTTGTTTACTGTTGTATTACACTTTGCAACTGCCTTAAGCACTATTGTAGTGTTTAGAAAAGATATTGTGACCATACTCAAAGGTTTTTTTGCTTTTACATGGAACGAAGACACTCAATTTATCTCAAAAATAGTAGTCTCCATGATACCTGCCGTTATCGTTGGTCTGTTTTTCGAAGACCAATTGGAACAACTATTTGGCGGAAATATTATGTTGGTTGGATTAATGTTGATTGTTACTGCAATACTTTTATTTCTTGCTGATAAAGCAAAAAATACGAATAAAAAAGTGTCTTTTAAAAATGCTTTTATTATTGGTATTTCCCAAGCTATTGCTATGATTCCTGGTATTTCTAGGTCTGGAGCAACAATTTCGACATCTGTTTTATTGGGAAATGACAAAACCAAAGCGGCACGGTTTTCTTTCTTAATGGTTGTTCCGTTAATTTTAGGAAAAATTGCAAAAGATATTTTTAGTGGTGAACTCACTTATAGTAGCCACAATTTCACAGCGTTATCCATTGGGTTTATCGCAGCTTTTGTTGCTGGATTGTTTGCTTGCACTTGGATGCTTACGCTTGTAAAAAAGAGTAAGCTTATTTACTTTGCTATTTATTGTACAATTGTTGGTATAATTGCCATTGCTTTTTCAATATTTAGTTAAATGAAAACATCCGAAGATTTCCTAGTTGGTCAAGTTTTGCTTATTGACAAACCTCTAAATTGGACCTCATTTCAGGCTGTTAATAAATTACGTTGGGAAATTAGAAGGGCTTTCAAATTAAAGAAAATTAAAGTTGGTCACGCTGGGACTTTAGATCCATTAGCCACGGGGTTACTTGTGATTTGCACAGGAAAAATGACCAAACAAATTGATACATTTCAGGCTCAAATAAAAGAATATACAGGAACTATTGTTTTGGGCAGCACAACACCATCATACGACTTGGAAACCGAAATAGATAATACATTTCCAACGCAACATATTACAGAGCAAATGATCTACGAAACCACAAAACATTTTGTGGGAGAAATTCAGCAATATCCACCTATATTTTCAGCTATAAAAAAAGAAGGGAAACGCTTGTATGAATTTGCCAGGGCTGGAGAATCGGTTGAAATAAAACCAAGGGCTATCCATATTTCTGAATTTGAAATTACAAAAATTGACAATCTTGAAGTACAATTTAAAGTGGTATGTAGTAAAGGGACCTATATCCGATCTTTAGCTCACGATTTTGGAAAATCGCTTCAATCTGGAGGCCATTTATCCTCTTTAAGAAGAACGAAAATTGGCGATTTTGATGTAAACAGTGCCCAATCAATTGAAAATTTTATTAAAAGTCTCTCTTCGGAATAATTATTGATATTGTTCTTGCTTCAAAAAGACACATTCTATGAAGCAATTAATTACTTTATTCCTAATCTTTATTTGCACACATGTATTCTCTCAAAATGACCTTAACCCAAACGGTTTGTTTTACAAGATATCATTGGCTACGACTTTAGGCATTAATGAAGAATATACCCTTTTTGAGGAAGGTGAAAGTGGTACTCTAATTGAACCTAGTGCCTTTTTTGTAAATAATACTTTTGGTTATATTTTTGATAAACACACATCGCTAGGCCTAAACTTTGAATACAACTGGCATTCTGAAACTGGTTTACACTTTTTCCCTGCATATTTAAGTTTTAGATATAATGTAATACCTGGAGATGATAATTTGTTTTTTAGAACAGGTTATGGCAGGTTTTTAAATCTTGGTAAATCTTTTGAAACAGGCACCATTTATAAAGTGGGAGCTGGAGTAGAAATACTTGACGAGGATTATAAAAATGCTGTCCTTATAGGAATAGATTTTAGTAGAAAACGTTTTGCATATAAGCAGACCGAAAAGTTATCAAGTATTTCATTATTTTTTGAATTCATGTTGTTTTAAACTATTTTCGATAATTAAACGTATATAACATACGTCAATTTATAGTTACAAATGTCTATGAACTCTAGCACATACAAGGCCTTGATATTTACAACACTGCTATCTACTGCAGTATTGTATCTTGGGTTTGTTGTCCATATCAAAAAAAAATCGAAGTTAGTAGCTGAAACGTATTATGAATTAGAGCCTGAAACTATTTCGGAAGAGGAACAGGAAGAGTTAGAAGAAATTCTTAAAAGCCTTGATAACTTACTCTCAACGCCTTCTACAAATCAAGCCTATAATGAAACCAAAGACTATAAAAACGAAGAACTTAAAGATCAAGAGTTTGAAGAACAACTGGAGGCCATAAAAAACAGAACTACGGTTGAAGATATAAAAGCTTCAATTAATGAGAATAACACTTTAACTGCTTCAAGAAGTGAATCTGATAAAGATAAATCTTCGACCTTTAGTGATATTAATGATATTGTAAATAAACAATCAGAAAATCAAAAGGAAAAAACTGGGGCTGATAAAAACAGTTCTATGAGTTACTCTTTAGTGGACAGAACACACACATTTTTGCCCACACCAATATACTTATGTGAACAAGGTGGGAAAATAGTCGTTAATATCTCCGTAGACAGTGAAGGAAATGTTACAGAGGCTTACTACAACAATGCATCATCATCAGATAATGGTTGCCTTATTGACCATGCACTGGAATATGCCAAAGCATCAAAATTTAATACTGACGCTTCAAAAGCCACCCAATTAGGGTCTATCACATTTTTATTTAAAGGCAAACAGTAGGTTCTAATTGGCACAACATCTGTGTTAGATCTTCCATTGTACTCTCACCTTTATCTTTGTTATACCAAACTTGTAAATCTTGTTTAAAATCTGGCGTAAGGCTGCCAAATTCAGTTTTAAAATCATTAACCAATTTTCTGGCTGTACTGGGTCTTGGTCCAAACGTATTGATGACATCACCCGTTTCATCGTCCAACATTATTAGCTTAGGAACAGATTGACTTCCATTGGTAAGAAACAGATCCATGAGTGCTTCATTTTCATCTCTAAGCACAACCTTAAAAGTAATATTGTCATTTAATTCAGCCATTTTATTAATCACTGGCATTATATGAGCGGCATCTCCACACCAACTTTCTGTAATCACTAACCAAGTCACTTTTTCTTTAAACACTGTGATTTTTTCTTTTAAGTCTGCTGGAATCTTCAAAGTCTTATCCCAACGTTTCATTCGTTGATTGTTCAACTTTGTATACTCTACCATATCTTCAGTTTTCTCATTTCCAGTTGTAGATCTTTCAGCAACTAAATGATTAACTAAATCTCTATACTCCTGATATGATTGGCTTTTTTCTATGCTTGCTTCTATTGTATTTTTCATGTTTTCTGTCTTGGGTTGTCAAAATTAGGGTCTTAAAATGTTAAAAAAGATGACATTTATCATACCTATGTCTATCTTTAAAACAAAAACTTACAAGACTATTATATGACAGCGAAACTTAAATGCGGCTGGTGTGTTGGAGACCCGTTATACGAGGCTTACCATGATAAAGAATGGGGAACACCAGTGTATGACGATGACACTCTTTTTGAATTTTTAATTTTGGAAACCTTTCAAGCTGGATTAAGTTGGATTACGATTTTACGGAAACGTGAAAATTTTAGAAAAGCACTTGATAATTTCAACTATAAAAAGATTGCCAAGTATAATCAAGATAAGATAGATTCTTTATTGCAAGATGCAGGTATTATTAGAAACAAATTGAAGATTAACGCGACTATTACCAATGCTCAAGCGTTTATTAAAATTCAGGAAGAATTTGGGAGTTTCAGCAAATATATTTGGGGATTTGTTGATGGAAAACCAATAAAAAATGGTTTTAAAGATCTAACAAAAGTCCCTGCAAATACGCCTTTAAGCGATATACTAAGTAAAGACCTCAAAAAAAGAGGATTTAAATTTGTGGGTACAACTGTAGTTTATGCACATATGCAGGCAACAGGTATGGTGAATGACCATAAAGTAAGTTGTTTTAGATATCATGAGGTTTAATTCTCCCCCTTTTCTTCAATTTCTATATGCTCAATAACCGATTTATCTTTAGGGTCGTATGGTATAATATCTAAAATATGCTCAATAGCTTCAATTCTTGCCTTCATTTTTCTATTGGCTTTTACAATAATCCAAGGCGCGATTATTGTATTCGTTTTTTCAAACATTTTATTTTTATAATCCGTGTATTTATCCCAAAATTCAATGGCCTTTTGATCTACAGAACTGTACTTCCATTTTTTTTGTGGACTTGTTTTAATGTCTTCAAAACGTTTAATCTGCTCATCTTTAGAAATGGAAAAATAGAATTTGATTAATCGTATTCCTGATTCAGAGATCATCCGTTCAAATTCATTGACTTGATTCATAAAGGTTTTGTATTCTTCTTCTGTACAAAACCCATTCACAGGCTCAACAACAGCTCGGTTGTACCAGCTTCTGTCAAAAAACACAATTTTCCCTTCTCTCGGTAATTGATTTATATAACGTTGGAAATACCATTGGCCAACTTCTTCGTCAGTAGGTTTTGGTAAAGCCACTACCCTAAATTCCCTTGGGTTAAGATGTTGAGTAATGCGTCGAATAGCGCCACCCTTCCCAGCGGCATCTCTACCCTCAAAAATAACGACAATTTTTTCGTCATTGTTAGTTACCCAATGCTGCAATTTTATAAGCTCCTCTTGTAACGTTTTTAGGCGAGTTTCATATTTTACCGTCTTAATCACCTTGGAAATCTCAATTTCTTCATCTCCCAAAAAAAGTTTCAGTCCGTTTTTACTGTTAAGATACTTTAAATCCTTTGTACTCAGCTTTGCCATACTCTAGTCTATTTGTTTTACCATTCTATGATAGCGTTGTACAATATTTGGATCTGGAAGTACCGTGGTTCCTGAATCTCCTTTTCCATCATAATCAAATTTTGAAAGCACATAACGAATACTTTCTAATCTAGCTTCTTTTTTGTCATTCGTTTTTATAATTATCCAAGGACTAAATGTTGTATGTGTCTTACTAAACATCTGTTCTTTATAAAACGTATATCTGTCCCAAAGTTTCTGTCCTTCTTTATCCACTTCACTAAACTTCCATCGCTTTAATGGATTTTGCACTCTCGAATCAAATCGCTTTACTTGCTCGTCTTTTGAAATTGAAAACCAAAATTTAATAATATCTACACCATCTTCGTATAGCATATGCTCAAATTCTGGTACTTGTACCATAAACTTATGATATTCTTCATCACTACAAAACCCCATAACTGGCTCAACTACCGCTCTATTGTACCAACTTCTATCAAAAAAAACAATTTCACCAGGATTGGGCATTTCTTTTATGTACCGTCTAAAATACCATTGCCCTCGTTCTACCGTAGTTGGCTTGGTCAAAGCCACTACACGCATTGATCTTGGATTTAAATGCTCTGAAAAACGTCTAATGGATCCACCTTTTCCAGCCGCATCCCTCCCTTCAAAAACCACACAAACACGCCTATTTTGTTTGGCGACCCAATGTTGCAAATTCACAAGTTCACCTTGTAGCTTAATTAACTCTTCATCATACCTAAGGGCATTTAAAATTTCCTCAACTCGATTGGCCGAAACTCTTTCCCTTACAGTTTTTAAAAAATCCTCCTTACTCTTATATGTACTAAAATCTTTTTGTGTTAGCATATGCATTATTTATTTATACTAATGTCTGTATTATATTCCGAAATTAATATGATAATTGTCAAGTCAAAAAAGATAAAAATTCTTTACGTGGCAAATCTTCGGCTCCTAAACTTTTAAAGTGATTTGTGTATACCTGACAATCAAAAAGTTTATATGCTGTATTTTGTACAAAACTTATAAATCCTACTTTACTAGCATTACTTTCTTTGGCAAACATACTTTCACCGGAAAAGACGTTATTCCCTATGTCAATACCATAAAATCCAGCTATCAATTGATTGTTATCCCATACTTCAACAGATTTTGCATAACCCAATTCGTGTAATTTTATGTAAGCATCAATCATTTTTTTTGTTATCCAAGTACCTGATTGCCCATCTCTTTTTATTATTGCGCATTCATTGATTACTTGTTTGAAATCATTATTTACCGTAACTTCATAATTACGTGTACTTAATTCTTTAGTCATGCTCTTTGAAACTTTTAGGTTTTCAGGAAACAAAACAAATCTTGGGTCTGGAGACCACCATAAAATAGGCCCTCCTTCTTCATACCAAGGGAAAATTCCATTTTGATATGCTAAAATTAAGCGCTCAACGGATAAGTCTCCTCCAATAGCCAACAATCCATCTTTGTTTGAGCTGGTCACATCAGGAAACTTTATTTCTGCCGACAAATAATGCATTTATAATATCATTAACCCCAAAACAAATACAACCGTTCCAACAATCATAAGGACAAGTGTATATGGTAAAATTTCTTTAGCTTTTAGTTTTGTAATCCCTAACAAAGGTAAGGCCCAAAATGGTTGTAACATATTAGTAATTTGATCTCCATAGGCCAAAGCCATAATTGCTTTTGGTAATGGCACGCCAAGTTTTAGTGCAGATTCAATAACAATTGGACCTTGTATTGCCCATTGACCACCTCCACTTGGTACAAATAGATTTACCAATCCTGCACTAAAAAATGTAAAAATTGGTAAGGTTGTTGCGGTAGAAATAGAAATAAAAAAATCGGATATCATAACCACCATTCCCGTACTTTTCATAATCCCCATAATTCCAAAATACAGGGGAAACTGAATTAAAATTCCCGATGTCCCCTTTATAGCTTCCTCAACAGCATTTAAGAAATTTTGAAAATTTTTGTGTAATACTATTGCCAAACCTAACATAAAAAAATTAAGCATATTGGGCGTAATTTGAAGGCTAAGGATATTATCAAAATATTGATAAAAAAAAGTAATCAATAAAATAATTCCAAATCCAATGCCAAAAACTTTAGAATAATCTAGTTTCTCTGCGCCTTCAATATCATCCTTTATGTCCTTTTTAAACTTGTACTTGTCTAACGAAAAATTAGTAGGCTTCGTTCTTTTAGCAATCTCCCTTAAAACAAGAGGAACAATAACTAATAAAATGCCAAATAATAAAAGGTTTGACCAGCTAAAAATAGTTAAATTAAAACTTATACTTTCTGGGATTTGACTTATACTTTCATTAGTCGACACACCTACCATAAAATCCCTTATATGGTTGTTCTCAGCAACTTTAATGGGTGCAGATCCACTAATGCCTCCATGCCAAACCATTAGGCCCCCATAACCAGCTGCTCCTACTAATGGATAGTTAATAGGAATGTTATTACGTAAGGCGTGTTCACCAATTTTCCGTGCTAAAATAGCACCAAAAATGAGCCCCAAACCCCAATTTAAGAAAGCCGCTAGCATCGTGGTTATACTTACTAAAACTACTGCACTGATAGTACTTGTTACATTTTTTGATAAATTTACTATGAGTTTGTTTGCGGGTTTACTTAACACCAAAACATGCCCCAAAACAAGTATAAGCATCATTTGATAGGCAAAAACCAATAACGCATTATTCCATATTCCTTCTTCCCAGAAGGATAGAATGCTCAGTAAATGATTTTCTTTTCCTGAAGTTGTTGTAAAAACAAACGCCAAAACAATTGTAAGCAAGGTTAATAAAATAGCGATTGTAAAAGGAGAAGGTAAATACCTTTTGAACGTTGTTTCTATGACCTTGGTAATGTTCATAACTTGAAATGTAAAACAAATTACGACAAGAAAAAAACCTCAATGTTTAAACGTTGAGGTTTTTTAAGATTTAATCCCATTTCCTTAACTAAAATGGTAAATCATCATGGTCTTCATTGTTTAAATTGTCAACAGGTTCAAATGCTTCTGCAGGTGGTACTGGTGGCACGTTACCATTGGCTGAGTCTTGCTGAACACTTTCAATTCTCCAACCTTGAATAGAGTTAAAGTATTTTGTTTCTCCTTGTGGGTTTACCCATTCTCTTCCTCTAAGATTTATGTTAATTTTTACTAGTTGTCCTACTTGATAATTGTTCAATAAATCCGTTTTATCTTGAACAAATTCAATCATTATATGCTGAGGATATTGTTCCTCAGTAGTTAAAACTATTTCCCTTTTTCTAAAACCATTAGCTCCAAACGTTTGAGTTTCTCCAATCAATTTTACTTTTCCTTGTACTTCCATCAATTTCTTATTTTATTTCTGTGTTCGTAATATTTATATTCCTTCTAGCTTAATAATAATTTCCATGCACTTTCCACGTCTCCAAAACTTAAATAATTTTGGGCAATTTTATGTTTTTCCCTATGTGTTGCCTCCTTTATATTTGGATATCTTTCACTAACATCCTTGACAAATGCCTCAATACTTTCTTTAGTTGGCATAGCTTCAACATTTCCTAACACGCCTAAATCATTTCCAGTTAAAATCATACTGTTTTTAACGTGTTCTGGCATGGCATCAACTCCAATTCCTAAGGTAGATATTGGCTTTGGGATTTCAAAAAATCCAACTTTGGCCCTACTATAATAACTCCCCCCAGCCCTTGCAACCAGATCCAATTGCTCTTGATTAATAGATTTATCATCATTCAATACTTCATTGGAAATATGCAGTTTTACAACTTCACATATTATTAAATTCCCAGCGCCTCCTTCAGTTCCCAAATTAACAATTTCATTGACTTTACATTCAAATTGAACAGGGGATTCTGCAACTCTAAAAGGTTTTACTATATCCGATTTCAGCATGGTCAACCCTGCTTTCTCAAACTCATTAATCCCTTCAGGGTACTCAGTACTACTTAATGACATTTGCTGAACAATATCAAAGTTAACAACATTTATCACAACTTCTTTTACGTGCTCAATATTTTCAAGAGTATGCTTCTTGGTATTGTTACGTACTCGCCTAGCAGGTGAAAAAATCATTATGGGCGGATTTGCACTGAACACATTAAAGAAACTAAACGGTGATAAATTTGGATTGCCATCAACATCAACCGTACTTGCAAAGGCAATAGGTCTTGGTGCCACAGCACTTAAAAGATAACTATGCAATTTTCCAACGGAAAGGTCTTTTGGTTCAAAAGAAATCATTGATTACAAATTTGAGCAAAGTTAACAATCTATGTAATAACTAAAAACCATTTTACTAACAACTGGGACAATAATATTAACATAATTGCATTATATTTAAATTTATAATTTAATATCCATTTTCTTTTTGAGTAACAGAAACTTATTACGCTGGATTATCATTATAGCTTCGTTTGCTATCATCTCGCTTATTCTTTGGAATACCTATGATTTCTTTCAAAGGTTTAAAGCAGAAGAACGCGTAAAAATGAAGACTTGGTCCGTTGCTCAAAGTGATTTCTTGGGGAATCTTAACGATTTGGATGCAGAGATTAATCCCGTTACCACTCACATATTGACAGATACAACAATCACCTCTAACCCTATGATGATGGTTACTCCCGAGGGGGAATTTAGAATTTTAAAAAATATTGATACTACAAATATTCAGGATGTTAATGCCTATTTAAACAAACTTAAATTCCGTTTTGAAAAAGAAAACAATCCCATTCCTGTACAATATCAAGAAACAGTATTTGGACGCATTGTCTATGGAAACTCCGCATTACTTAATAAGTTAAAATATTATCCACTTGCTTTAGTCCTTATTATTGTCTTATTTGGAGCGGTAGCCTATTTTTTCTATAGAAGCTCAAGGGCAGCAACTCAAAATAAATTATGGACCGGGATGGCAAAAGAAACCGCACATCAGATTGGTACACCTTTGTCTTCTTTAATTGGTTGGACAGAAATTTTAAAAATTGAAAATGTAGACCCTAACCATATTACAGAAATAGAAAAAGACATTAATAGGCTTCAAACAATTACAGATAGGTTTAGTAAAATTGGTTCCACACCAACCTTAAAAATAGTAGATATAGTAAGTGAAACATATGATTCTTATGAATATTTAAAAGCACGTTCTTCCAAGTTAATAGATTTTGAGTTTGAATCACCTGATGACAACATTAAGGTTTTGCTTAATGCTCAACTATATAGTTGGACCATTGAAAACTTAGTTAAAAATGCTATTGATGCAATGAAGGGTAAGGGGCAACTTAAAATTGAAATTTCAAAAAACGATAAGTTTGTCCATATCCGGGTTTCAGATTCTGGTAAAGGAATTCCAAAGCACCTATTCAAAAAAATATTTGAACCAGGATTTACAAGTAAAAAAAGAGGTTGGGGCTTAGGGCTGTCTCTTGCGAAACGAATTATTGAAGATTATCATAAAGGTAAAATAAAAGTCGTTTCTTCGGAAATTGAGAAAGGCACTACCATTCAAATTTCTCTTAAACAATTATAGTTTAGATTGAATTGCTTTCGCTGTAGATTCAAATTCTTGATGTGACAATTTTGCTTTTGAAATAAACCGAGCATCATCCATAGAATTTAACGGAATCAAATGAACATGTACATGTGGCACTTCAAGACCTATAACTGAAATACCCACCCGCTTACAATCTATAGTTTTTTCGATAGCAATAGCCACCTTTCTTGAAAACCTCATCAATCCATGATAAGTTGCTTCATCCAATTCAAGAATTTTATCAACTTCTTTTTTGGGAATACACAAGGTATGGCCTTTTGCATTTGGATTGATGTCCAAAAATGCTAAAAACTCATCTGTTTCTGCAACCTTGTAACAAGGGATTTCTCCTGCTATTATTTTTGTAAAAATTGACACCTATTGTTTTTATATAATATTTAGTATATCGTTATCTAGAAATATCGAGTATTTCGAATTTAATCACGCCATTAGGAACTTGAATTTCGGCCTCATCTCCAACCGATTTGCCAAGCAATCCTTTCCCTATTGGAGAATTAACTGACAACTTCCCCGAAGCCAGATCAGCTTCACCATCAGCAACCAAAGTATATGTCATTTCCATTCCATTGGATTGATTTTTTATTTTAACATGAGAAAGCACCAAAATTTTAGATGTATCCATTTGAGATTCATCAATAATCCTTGCACCTGCTAACTGATCTTCCAATTTTGATATTCTCATTTCTAACATCCCTTGTGCTTCTTTAGCCGCATCATATTCGGCATTTTCACTTAAATCGCCTTTATCCCTCGCTTCTGCAATTGCCTTAGATGCTTTTACACGTTCTATATCTTTTAATTGTTTTAACTCGTCTCTTAACTTTTTTAAGCCTTCTGGAGTATAATAAGATACGTTACTCATAACTTTTTCGTTTGTATTTAATATTGCATTATCTTTTATCAAAATTCTAAATTAAATTAGGGGGAAATGCAAAAAATCCCGTTGCCACGAGATGTTAAGCAAATATACAAAATATTTAACTGAAAGTACTTTTTGTTGTAAATTGCAATTGAAAATAAAGACTATGAATAAGACCCTTTTTACCCTGCTGTTGAGCACAGTGTTATTGTCGTGTAGCAAGAGTAACATAAATGATAGTAACTGTAAATTCCTATTGAATATTGGTGTTAATACAAGTGTGAATCTCAATTTACCACAATACAGTAATCTACAATTTACAAGTAATTCCGTTTATGTCCCAAACGTTGGAAATGGGGGTTTAATTGTTACAAATTCTGGGACTGCGTATTTAGCTTGGGACGCTAGCGACCCTAACCATTCTCCAAGTGTATGCTCTCAATTATCGATAACAGGCTTAGAAGGAAACTGTGGTTGTAATGATGCTAATGTCTATAGTTTGATAACAGGGCAGCCTTTAAATGATTCCAGCCTACGTTGTGGATTAAAAGCGTATCGTGTTGAAGTAAGCGGAAGCAATCTTTTAATTACAAATTAATTTGTTCTTTAAAATTTTAGCGTTGCTCCAATTAAAAAATTAGTAGTTGCTTGCGGATAATAGCCTGCTCCTTCAATAGTTGTTGTTGCTCCTGGTACTGACCACGTATCATCATAGGTAAAATAGTACCCATTTGATACATATTCTTTATTGAATACATTATTTATGATACCAGAAAAAACAATGGAATTGAACAATGATTTTGGCTTAATCTCAAAAGTCATGTTAATATCATTTACAAAATAACCGTCCAGTTTCGATGCATTTGAGTCAGTATTTCCCATAAACTGTTCTCCTACATATTTACTTAAAAAAGACAATCGTAAATTCTTAGCTGGATAATAATTAAGGGCGTTCCCAATAACTAAATTTGGAGAAAAAGAAATATTGGTATTCCCTAAATCAACCAATTCGCCGTCAATTCTAGAATTAAAATTTCTGTTTTTATTACTACTTAAAGCCGCATTAGCAGATATATTAAACAATTCTGAAAGCTGAATGTTAGCATCCACTTCTAATCCAAATCTATAACTTTTACCACTAGTTGCTCTAATTGGGCTCCCAACATCATCTAATTCGCCCGTTAATACCAATTGATTTTGATAAAACATATAATACAGGTTAGTATTTAAGCTTACCTTATTATTGTTATAGCGCCACCCTAGCTCAATATCATTAAGGGTTTCATTTTCGGTAACACCTGCCTCAAAATCATCACGATTTGGCTCTCTATTAGCTCTTGCATATGAAGCGTAAAAACTATTTGAGTCTTTGTGTTTATAAGTCAAACCTACCTTGGGGTTGAAAAATTCAAACTTTGCATTTGTTTTAAAAACAACTCTATCTGAGTTTAATCCATCTGTTTTATAATTTACGAAACGACCTTGCAAATCAATAAAACCTGTAAGTTTTTCAGCTAGCTTAAAGCTTGCCTTAGAAAAAATACTTAAATCGTTTTTTGTAGCATCTCCTTCATAATAGCGATCTCTAATACTAGCATTAACAGCCAAATCGTTTCCCCAAATTACTTCTCCAAAATGATCTCCTGAATAGGTGCTGTAAGAAAGTCCTGATATAATTTCTAATTCTTCATTTTTATAATTGACATTTGCATTTAAAACATAAAAGTTGTTATCTAACCAACGACGTACAATAACATCAGAATCATCTGTAATTAAATTGTTAAAATCACTAGCTGATTCCTCTATTTTATATTGTTCAAAATAACCTTTCCCTTTAGTATAATTCAGCCCAAGTGTTGTTGACCAATTGTTATCGATGCGCTCATTCCAATGCAACTGATAATGATCTTGCCAGTAATTATCAGTTTCATTTTCGTAGGTATATGGGTTTTGTCTGCGATTTTCGTCTAATTGTTCTTGAGTTAAGCCAAACCAAGATTGATACGTTCTCTCTTTGTTTCCAAAAGTCAAGGCTTTAATTAAAGTATTTTCATCTTTATAAACGCCTTGTATGAAATACGAACGTAAATCTGTAAATGCTCGATCCACATAACCATCAGAATCAATTTTAGAGAAACGTCCTGATACTTCAAAATAGTTATTTAACAACCCTGTACTTAACTTAACAGTATGTTTACGTGTATTGTAACTGCCAAAACTATTAGAAATTTCACCTGAAGCTTTATCTGAAGAAACATCAGTAAGCAAGTTAAGACTGGCGCCAAAAGCTCCAGAACCATTGGTAGAAGTGCCTACACCTCGTTGCAATTGAATGCTCTCTGTTGAAGACGCAAAATCACCTAAATTCACCCAAAATGTGCCTTGGCTTTCTGGGTCATTATAAGGAATTCCATTAATCGTTACATTCACTCTTGTAGCATCTGTGCCTCTAACACGAATACTGGTATAACCAATACCTGCGCCAGCATCACTTGTGGTCACCACAGATGGTAAATAGTTTAGAAGAACTGGAAGGTCTTGCCCTAAATTGCGTTTTTCTAATTGTTCTTTAGTCAGGTTAGAATGTGTAATTGGAGAAGTTGCATTTACACGTACAGCTTGCACTAAAACTTCATCAAGTTTTTGAACCTTGGTAGTGTCTTGTCTTACTTCATTTTGCTGAGCACGAACACTAGCTGATTGTACTAAAAGGATTAAAAAAAGAAATCCATATTTATTAATCGATTTCATTACTATTACATTAAAATCGAATAAAAAGGGATTATTATTCTTGTATTGTTACTAATTAGTTTTTACGTAAAGTACGTGTTCGCCATCTGGCTACTCGGATAAAACATCCACCAGATGTTTTCTTTACGATTGTCCCTAAACAGCATTACCTGTTCTAGGTTCAATGGGTATGATCTCAGCCGATAATAGGCACCCCTTTTTGAGAACTCTGCAAATGTAATTATGAATTATGAATAAATACCAATGAATCTTGATTTTATTCAATATCTGGCTTTTTACGATTTACTTTCTTATCTGAACGTTTCTTTTTATTATCTAATCTTTTTTTAATTACAGACTTAGGTGTTCTTGTAGGCTTTCTTTTTTTCTTTACAATTAATCCTTGTGCTATAATATCGGTAAAACGTTTTATTGCCAGCTCTTTGTTTTTGTGCTGACTTCTACTTTCATCGCATTGTAATTGTAAAATGCCTTCTTTGGTCAATCTACTCTTTAAGTATTCTAATAGGAGTTCTTTTTCATCATCGCTTAATGCTTTTGAATCTACCAAATTAAAATATAGTTCAATTTTTGAAGATACTTTGTTCACATGTTGACCGCCACTACCTGAACTTCTTATTGCCTTAAATTTTAATTCTGAAATCAGTCCCTCGAACAACACAATTATAATATTTGATGAGGTGCTTTAAGCAAGTCGGTTACTGTTTTTACAGGGTTAAAGGTTATTAGCGGTACTTCAACAAAAATTGTATTCCAATTGGCCATACTACCATTCCACAGTCCAGGGCGCTCTAGGGCTTTTAAATCTTTTCCTGTTTTTGTTTTCATTGTAATAAAAGCTGTAGATGAATCTACATATTTACTAAGATCAAAAGTTACCCCTTTATAATTTTTTATGCCACAAACTAAATCAACCGGGTTAAAATGTGTTGCATTTTTAAGAATCTCCTTTTGATTTTTATTCTTTTTATCAATTTGGGCAGATTCAACAATCTGCAGTGTTGCATTACCCTTTTTGTCGTAAACCCAAAATGGTCCACCTCCAGGTTCTCCTTCATTTTTTACCATCCCACAAACACGAATTGGTCTATTAAGTATATTTTTTAAAAAATCAAGCTTATATCTTAATGAATATTTTTCATATTCCTTATTGATTGGAACGTTCAATTTATTTGAAATAAATTCTACAATACCTCCAAGCTCAGCTTCATTTAATTGATTTGTTTCAAGATTATGAAGATGAATAAACACTTTTTCTTGTAATTCCAGCAGTATTCCACCTAGCATTTTTTTATACTTGGCCACCTCATTTTTATATTTTTTTACAACAACGTTATCAATGTTTTTAATAAAAACAATATCCTCATCAAGCTCATTAAGATTTTCTAATAATGCGCCATGTCCAGATGGTCTAAAAACCAAACTATCATCATGATCTCTAAAGGGCTCGTTTTTGGGTGTTACCGAAATCGTATCTGTTGAATGCTTTTGGTAAGAAAATGTAATATTAAATGTAGTGTTTGTCCTTTCTTCAACGTCTTCTTCAATATATTTAAACTCCTCATCAAATTTGTGATTATGCCGTTCTGAAATTGTGAAATGTAAATTAGCCTGATTATTGGATGAAGCATATAAAGCAGCTTCAAATAGATGTTCTTCAAAAGCTGTTGAAACATATTCTTTATATCTATGAAAAGGCAATAACCCTTTTGGGGAAAAAGAATAATTCAATTTATCTTCATCAAGCATTACTTTTATAAATTGAACACGTTTCTCATCATAAGATAAATCGTTAAAATTTGGAATTAGCTCATGCAACTTGTGTACAACTTCTTCAAAAAATGGCAACTTTTCCAGACCAACAAAAAACACCGACAATTCTTGATGTTTGTGCCTGTTGATATAGGAATTTATTGTTTCTTCTTTTGAATTATACTCTTCCAAAAATGAAAATAAAGCCTTAAACATTCTTGTAGCCGCTCCAGATGCTGGTACAAATTTTACAAGACTCACAGAATTGCGTTTGCTCTCAAAAAAATCTATGTAATATTGTTCCTTCTTTGTATTTAAAGAAAGAATTCCATTATTTTTTGTGGCGGCACTCTTAAGATTTACAAAGGGTACTCCCTTTTTAAAAAGAGCAATTTGAGATTTAACTTTTTCAACGGTTAATCCCTTTTTATGAATTTGTAGAATATCCTTATCTGAAAAATTCAATGCTTCTTTTTTATTAATTTATCAATATGCTTAATGGCCTTATTTAGGCGTTCCATTTTGCTCCCTTTTAAAATAACGTATGGTCTATCATACTCTATCAATGCATTTTCAAACGCCTTAAACATGCGTTCTCTTTGATTTGGTTTA
>Ga0316189_10000536_pt1 | contig 38397 bp, 29 predicted proteins | sample LowCovwburrow_MG_FD_204930 | JGI IMG/M metagenome (GOLD analysis project Ga0316189, IMG submission 204930) | Coastal sediment microbial communities from Maine, United States - Lowes Cove worm burrow | ecosystem: Environmental > Aquatic > Marine > Coastal > Sediment | place: USA: Maine...
TGGAACCGCTACTATTGAAAATATCCGTTGGTGTAGCAGAAGCGAAGACTATGCCACCTAATCCTTGTTCCTGAGTCGAATCGAATACATTCGGGAAATTGCTTGCTGGATTATCAGCGGTGGATAGCCATATCCCCCAATCTAGGTCAAAGCCCCCTACACCTGTTTCCAATACTTGCACAGTGGCATTGTCTTGCAGCAGCCCGCCAAACTGAGCAGGCAGCTCTGTGTTGGTGAAAGTAGCTGTGGTATTGGTAATAGCGGGGTTGGACAAGCTCGATTCATTCGCACCACCAAAATAGAAACCATCGGATGATGATGAGGGAAGCGAACCTGAGGATTCAGGGATGAATAAGGCAAAGCCTAGTCGATTAATGCTCGAAAGATCGATGCTAGTAGTGACATCTACAACAGGTGCTGGGTCAACAAATAGAACCGCGCCATTAACAAATTTGTCAGGGCCTGAAACTGTATCTGCAGTCGCTGCATTATCGTCTACACCTGTTCCTAGTGCCGTAGTAAAGGACAAGACAAATCCCTCAGCCGAATCTCCGAGGAACTTACCTACCGACTCAGCCCTAATCGCCGAGGCGACCCCTCCCGAAGAGCTTCCATTCGAGAAGCTAGTATCTAGACCTGTTCCGCTTCCAACTGTTCCTGCAAAATGGAATGCCCAATAGCTCTCACCAAACTGAGTCGCATCACAGACACCTGAACCCAGACAAATCTCGACAGTACCTTCCGATAGGGCGCCGCTTGCAAGATCTACAATGAAGCCGCCGCTAACAGAGTTAACCGTGTTGTTTTGAAAACCGCTGGTACGAATTAGAAATTCGGAAATGGTTTCAAATTTCTTCTTGCCGGTGAGCGTAGAAATATCAGTCGGAGTCGTGTTTATCACCACAACAGGGTCAGTAATATCTAGCGTTGCTGTAGCATCATCAAAATTTGTAAATAGCGTTGCAGGTGTGTCTGTTGTCGCTTCCCAAACTCCCCACTGCAGAGCAAAGCCTCCAACGGTAGACGATGCATCTGCTAATGGTGCAGTACCTTGTTTCAGGACTAGAGCGGTGGTCGAATTAAACTCACCGAATACTGAGCTGTCGGCAACGATACCAGGCTCTGCATTGTTGCTAACCCCAATGAGCAATCTATGATCAACCGACTGACCTGGGATAGCGGCAATGGCTCCGCTGTTAAGCGAGCTGATTTCTACATCGTTTAATACAGTTAAGTCAGGTGCGGGCTCCGGTTCTGGTTCTGGTTCTGGAGCAGGCTCTGGTTCTGGAGCAGGCTCGGGTTCTGGCTCAGGTTCTGGTTCTGGTTCTGGAGCAGGCTCGGGTTCTGGCTCAGGTGCGGGCTCCGGTTCTGGCTCAGGTTCTGGGGCGGGCTCTGGTTCAGGTTCAGGTTCTGGAGCGGGCTCAGGCTCAGGTTCTGGGTCTGTAGTCGAGCCACCAACAGGTCGACATGCCGGATTGTTGCTATTTAAAGTACATGCAAGCGCACCATCGCCACTGGTTTCATTTGGATTGACCTGAATTTCACTGGTTTCCTGGGCGACCGCACTGGCACTTGTATCAACGCCAGTAGCTGCCCTCGTGTCTTGGAGGCTCAATGCGGGTGGCGCTAGAGTCCTTCCATCACTGTCCGCTGCGGCTGTGCTGCCATTCGAGGAACCTTGATCAGCTGATGCCCCATCCCCGTCGGTAGCGCCGTTTCCATCGGCATCAGCATTCCCGTCAGCCGCATCGTTCCCATCAGCGCCACCGCCATCAGCATCGTCACCGTCTTCTTCACTGTCGGCTTCTTCCAGCTGTGCCACAGTGAGCACTGGGATATTGCCTAGTTGATCTGGCTGCAATAACAGGCCCTGGGGAGGGGTAAGGTCATCGAAGGCCACACCGAAATCAAAGTCGGCGCCAACACCGAGATCTAGCGAGCCGGCGGTGTTATTGAGTTGTGTTGCGCCGTCATAGACCGCTACATAGAGACCACCATCGAGAACTGCCTCGTGATCGGTGCCTCGAATACCAATATTAGATTGCTCTGTCTGAACATTGTAGGCGCCGCGATTTTGCGCGCCGATGTTGCCTGTAATGGTTCTAAAGCCGCCCTCTATAAGCCGCATGCTAATGACATCGTTATTGATGTCTTCTTCATAGCTGTAGGCAACGATCTCAAACTGAGTCGATTCCTTAAGAGATACTAGGGCAGAGTCGGTCATGCGAATTTGAGCAAAAGCGTCAGGCTGGGTAACAACTGTGTCACCCACGAAAATTTGTGCGCGGCGGCTTAGTGGGCGAGAGCTTCCAGTAGTATCGACCGCTGTAACCTGTCCACTAACAACCACAACGTGACCGGCAGGATTTTCTTCTGCAGCAAAATTGGCTGGCGAATACACGGAAACGCAAACCAGCAAAAAGTAATAACAGAGTCGGGACAAGTATTCTTTACAGGACCTTTTCATAACAGTTGCTCTAGTCGAATATTTTTATGCGGTATCAGTATCAGAATCGGAATCTGAAACCGGCTTGTACTTTTGTTCGTGAGTAATCGAACAACTCAATATTACTGGAATTATCTGTATAGCTAAGATCAGCGGTTAGCAATAGTTTTCTATTTATTCGCCAGAACCAGCCGAGAGCAATAGACTCATTGTCATCTTCACGTAAGGTATTGAAGAAAACGGGATGATTGCTATCGTGCTCAACATCTTGAATAGATGCTCTCAGGAAGGGCGTGTGCTGAGCATTCAATTGATAAAGCAGGCTATAGGCGAGACCAGTGAATTCTCTACCATTGTGTTTTCCACCATTTGAATTCTCTGGGTCTTCATCCGCATGATACAAATTCATGGTGTGGGTAAAGGCGCCAGATATCTTCGTAAAGCCACCCGAAATGAGTAGTTGATTGACATCGCGCAGGTCATTTAAGTCACCGCCATTACCGGTGTCATAGCGAATCTGCGAATAGGAAGCAGCGAGGGTCTGATACCAGCCGTTGTTACCAACATGCTGCCAGGAAGTATTCAGAGCCAATGCATCCTGAAAACCATTCCCGTCCAAATTAACCGCTGTGTGAGAAATGCCGTGTCTGAATTTATTCACGTCGTTTCCCCAATTGTAGGCAAGCTCTCCACGTAGGCTGTCTATATCAAATTGATCAGTACTAAAATTATCGAGATGGTTGAGATTGACAGCGATGCTTAAGGAACGATCACGATCGAAAGGCAGGTTATAGTTCAGTGCGATTCGGGAGTTCAAGAAATTGTCATCAATTTCCTGGCCATCCTGATTGAGTTCGATCTGGCCTATTAAGGGTGTATCAATCAGGCCATTGCTAGTCGCGCTATTAATATTGCCATCGGAGCCAACGGTCGAAGACAATTCCCAATTAAACGTGGCTTCGCGGGTATTCTCTCGCGTTTCGATTAGCGCTAGGAATGCTTCAATGTTTTGCTGCACATTAAGGGGTGGATTTTGCTCCAATACCGAATTGAACAGATTTTTAGACGCGGCCAAATTATTGGTTACAAAATAGGCCCGTGCCAGTTCAAGGCGAGCACGGTCCCTCAGTAAACTGTTAGTTGCGGTTGCGGCCACTCTCTCTAGAGCGTACACAGATTCGTTAGAATTACCGGACTCTAAAGCTGCGAGGCCGTAGAGGAAGTCGAAATCGGCATCGCCCTCCCACTCCTGCAGATTAGTCTGTCCAAGTTCGAAAGCTTCTTGGTACTGAGTTGCGGTAATCAAATCATTCATTTCTGAATAGGGGGGCGGATTCTCTGCAGAATACGCCTGAGATTGAAAACCAAAAGACAGTATGAGTAGAAGTGAGAATCGAGAGTTTGCCATAGTGATCTCTGCTTTTTATTTATAGGAAATTGCAGTCTAAATGCTGCATGTTTTTAAGGGATTAAACCCATCACAAGGCGACCCCGTTAGAGATTGTCGTATGTTAAGCCCTGTCTGTGTAGAGGAAGTATAAACATTATCTTCAATTCAAACCTTTGTCCAATTCAAGGAAGGGTTGGGCTGTGGCCGTTCTTGGTCAGTTTGAAGAGGCCCGGCAAACGGGGCTGTTTTCACTAGTACTTTGCTGAGATTCAGACCTATCTGATCGCTTAAGGCGTTCAATTTCATTCTATGAGAAGACCTAACTATATGATACTAAAAGAAAATATACGACAGCGAGGTTTTTTTAGGATTAGCCAATTTCCTGATATGACAGCTACTCTCTGTGCCCTCATTTCCAAAACTGAGGGATTCCAACCTTGTATTTAAGGTAAATCAATTGATGAGCAGGAATGATAGTAGGGGGCGAGGGTAGTTGGTGTATCGGTCTATATTGTTGATATATAGTTTAAAATGATTAAGGAGGTAATGGTGTAGCTGATGATTTAACTAAGATTTCTTGCTTAAAATCATTGCAAGCGGCACCCAATTAAAATCCTGCATCGTCATCAGAAGCTAGAATGCATCGAGTGTGCTCAAAATATAAACTATAAAGACTTGAGTAAAAGCGATTCTGCGGACTCATCCCGGCAAATTGTGGAGCACGAGAATGATGAGATTCTTGAAGGCATTGGGCATTGTGTTGTCTGCACCGGAGACTGAGATTGAAAGTTGAATAGCACTATTGCTAAGTGACTATTAGGGGTATTAGCTTTTCCTTGATGGATAGCAATAGGGACAGACGAAATTTTCAGAGAGCCGTATGCTGAGCTTAATGCGGACAGATTGCTTTTCATTCCGGCTGCGTAAGCATAAATTCCTCCGTCCCTATTTATTTTGGTGGTATCGTATACAGTCGGTCCAAAACGGGAGAACGATCATGTCATCAAAAGAGAAACGCACAGTTCCAGCCGAAGCAATCGAGATCTACAACAAATACATACACGATGAAATCAGCCGTCGAGAATTCATGCGAGGCGTGAAGAAGTTCGCCGTTGCCGGCCTCTCTGCTGGCGCTATAGTGCAGGCGCTAATGCCAAACTATGCAATGGGGCAACAGATATCCCGCGACGATGAACGCATTACCACCAGCTATGAGACACTGCCATCGCCCGATGGCAACGGCTATATACGGGGTTATCTGGTGCGCCCCTTCAGCGCCGACAGTCGCCGCGAAACATCTTCTCAGCTACCGGGCATCGTCGTTGTGCACGAGAATCGAGGGCTCAATCCGCACACTGAAGACGTTGCCCGCCGCTTCGCGCTGGCCAACTTCATGGCATTTGCTCCGGACGTGCTCACCTCTGTCGGCGGCTATCCGGGCGATGACTATCAGGGCGGGCAATTGTTTCGAGAGATCGACAACGACAAAAAATTTGAAGACATTGTAGCTAGCGCACTTTGGTTGAAAAACCGCTCAGACTGTAGCGGTAAAATTGGCGTGACCGGTTTCTGTTATGGCGGCAGTGTTTCCAATCAACTCGCGGTAAGGCTTGGTGCGGATCTCGCTGCTGCTGTGCCATTTTACGGTGGCGGAGCTGCAGCGGCTGATGTGGCCAAGATCAAGGCGGCAGTGCTGGTGCAGCATGGGGCGCTCGACACGCGACTGGTCGAGGCCTGGCCCGCCTACGAGGCAGCCCTGATAGCTGCCAATGTTACCCACGAAGGGCATATCTATCCGGGCGCCGTCCACGGTTTCTTTAACGACGCCACGCCGGAACGTTACGACGAGGCCGCTGCAACCGAGGCATGGACGCGCACAGTCGATTGGTTTAATAGGTATGTTCGAGATTAAACGTAGTAAGCGTTGATATTCCTTGCTGCGATTTTTTATCGTGTTGGGAAACTTCAAGCGATCGAATTAACCAGCGTGTGCAGCAGTATTTGGCTGTTCCAGACTAGAAATCAAGCGAAAAGAGGCAAGTATGATTAGGCGGATTCGAATGAGTAGAAAAATTGCAGTGCTGACAATTTTAAGCCTAAGTTTGGTGCAGATGAGTTCTGCTATGGCCCAGCCGCCGCCCAAGGACCCCAACAACTATGTGCCAGGGCTGGGTGATTTAATGGGGTCTCTACAGGTGCAGCATGGCAAGTTATGGTTCGCAGGTTCCCAGCAGAACTGGCCGCTGGCTGCCTATACAGTTGATGCGATTATGGAGGGGATTGCAGACATGATAGTCCTGCGTCCTCGTTATAAGCGAGAATCCATCGTTGAGATGCTAACTCTCCTCACCGCCAAACCATTGCAGGATCTTGAAGAGGCGGTAGAGGAAAAGGACCGCGCGTCATTTATGCAGGCCTATGACTCGCTTACCGAAGGCTGCAACGTCTGCCATAGAAATCATGACTATGGGTTTATAGCGATTCAGCGGCCGACGGCCCCAGCCTGGACCAATCTGCGCTATCTGCCTTGACGGGCTTCCTCGGTTTAGCTTGTTGCTTGCTTGTTATGATGGCTTGCAGGTCGTGTCGGCGAACGCTTTTATGTTACGAATCAATAATCATTTTCTCTGGCTTTAAGCTGGACCAGAATTCTGGATGGGCGGTGACTTGAGCAAGGAAGCAAGCAAAACACAATTTCTACGCGTGCTCGGCCGCCGCGAGGTATTGGCACTGGCCTTTGGTGCCATGATCGGCTGGAGCTGGGTAGTGCTGTCAGGAACCTGGATCACCTCGGCAGGCACGCTGGGTGCAATCGTGGCCTTTCTCATCGGCGGAGCGGCCATATTATTAATTGGTCTTACCTACGCTGAGCTCGCCTCCGCCCTGCCTTTCGCCGGAGGCGAACATGTCTACAGCGAACGTGCATTGGGCTCCGGCGCTTCCTTTATTTGCACCTGGGGCATCATCCTTGGCTATGTCTCCGTTGTAACGTTCGAGGCCGTGGCTCTGCCAACCGTATTGGATTCATTAATACCAGGTCTGGATAGGATTCACCTTTGGCAGATTGCCGGTTGGGATGTTTATTTATCTTGGGTGTTGGTGGGCGTCACCGGCGCCGTGATTATGACTGCCCTGAATGTAGTCGGTGTACGTATGGTAGCGCTAGTGCAAAGCGTGGTCGTGTTGGCTATTTTGCTTGTGGGGGTGTTGTTTGTCAGCGGCGCCCTGTTCACCGGTGACATCAACAATATGCAGCCCTTGTTTAAGGATGGGGTCTCGGGAATTACTTTGGTGCTGGTCATGGTGCCATTCATGTTTGTAGGTTTCGATACCATTCCCCAGGCCGCCGAGGAAATAGATCTGCCCTTTAAAGATATAGGCGCCGTATTAATGATCTCCGTAGCAATGGCCATCGTCTGGTATGGACTTATCGTATTAGGGGTTGGATTGGTGCTGGACCAGGCTGCAATTAATTCCTCTGGAGTGGTGACGGCGGCAGCCAATGCGGCCATCTACGGTGAAGCGGGTGGCACGGTATTATTGGTTGCTGGTCTTGCGGGTATTATTACTAGCTGGAACGCCTTTATTCTGGGTGGCAGCCGTGCTATCTACGCGCTAGCCCACGGGGGTTTATTGCCAGAGTTTCTCGGCGAACTTCACCCGAAATATCACACCCCCAAGAATGCAATCCTGCTAATAGGCGCATTGTCTATCATCGGGCCCTTCTTTGGTCGGCCGGCATTGGTTTGGGTTGTCGACGCGGGTGGTCTTGGAATTGTAATTGCCTATGGCATGGTGGCGTGGTCATTCCTGGTCTTGCGAAAGAAGGAGCCAGAGCTGAAAAGACCCTATAAAGTACGCTATGGAAAATTCGTAGGTATTTCGGCGCTAGTGCTGTCTATTGGCTTGGGCTTGCTCTACTTGCCGGGCAGTCCTGCGGCCCTGATCTGGCCCCAGGAGTGGGGAATCGTCCTGGCATGGACTGTTCTTGGGGCTATTCTATATGGTATTGCGCTGCAAGGCGGGGATAGGGAAAACACCAACTAAAAAATCCGCCCTTTTTCCATGTATGGCCTTGCGCGGAAAAGCAGGGGAGAAGAAAACGGGGAAATGCCAACTAAATAAGTCCGTCTCAATTTCTTTCTGGCACCTTTGATCCACTATTTTTGTTCTGCTTCCAGTCGGCGTGCGCCAGCTAGGGTGCCCGGCATGGAGTAATTGCCTTCGTGGCAGGCATACTCATAGAGTTGACCATCGATGTCATGGAAGCTGAGTTCAGCTGTCCAAGGTTGGCTGTAGAGGTTGGAATCTTCCACTGTAAAGCGGTAGACAATTTCGGTATCAGAATAGCGGATAAAACGCTCAGTCACTTTGCCATTCTTCGTGATGGCGGTGGAGCTTTGCTGCATTTGCTGAGGGTTAACATTGATGGTTTCTACGACCAGCGCATCATCTTCATACCAGCCTACAGAGTCTCCCATGTATTGTTGTAAGATTTCCGGTCGGCGATTGGCGCGGGCCTCGGTAGCTGATGCAAAGACAGGAATGATTCGCGCATCATGCATTTGTTCTACATTTATCATCACGTAGTCATCGGTTTGAACGAACTCATAATTGTTATTATAAAGACCGCTCTGCATTGCCGGACCGGCTTTGCCTTCGGAAAGAATACATCGTTCCGATAGAGGCAGGGCCTCAGGGCCATCGGCATTACCAATGCCAGTAACATAGCGACTGCCGAAACTGGTGCGCTGATAATCAGTGGTTGGATTTTCCAGGTGCGGCACTTGGCCGTTCTCTGGATTCACTATGTAAGAGGTGCGGTACTCGCCCTTGACTAGGGCCAGGTTGGAGCCGGGGTCGACCCAGAAATGATTGTAAGCCCTGGCGCCGAAGTCATCTCCGCCTGCCTCGGGTGTGTTATTGACGCCATCATCTTCATCGAAGCCACCCTCGATACCACCAATCGGTATGCCAGCCGCGATGACTTGTGCTTGCTCCGCTGTCACCACCAGTGTATCCACGCCTGAGCGGCGGGTAAGATTGGTCAGCGATGCATTGCTCCAGACGCCTTCCAAGTCGGGCCTAGCAGTGTTTTGAGCCTGCGCGGCTGAGCATGTTAGAGCGGTGCACAGCAGCAAGCTAGCAATTTTAGCGGGGCGTTTTAGTTGAACTGTCATTTGCTGTGTCCTTAGGTTTGGTCTGTCAGGGTGTTCCGAGGGCAGTGACTTAAAATGAGCTAAAGTCGCTGCCACCTTCCATCTTTTACTCTGATATCTCTAATTTGCCAAGGGGTCAGGTCGCATCTGAAAGTGATAGACCTTGCTAGTCGTGTTGGCGCCAGTTTCCATATGGAAAGGTGCGCGGCTTGAAATAGTGGCCCACACTCCTCGGCCTTGCCAACCGCCATCGGGATCATCGATGCGCCCATCCAGCCACTTCGTGTAGAAACCCAAGGGGTAGGGCACTGTCAGGCGTACCCATTCATCGTCGTTGAGCACTAATAGGCTACCGGATTGATTGCCGGTGTTGATGGGGGTGTTAGATCCGAGTCCCAAGGTATCGAACTGATCTACCCAGGTGTAGTAACTGCCCTCGGAGCTACCGGATTGCTGAATGTTCTTGAACTGTGGCAGGGGTTCGGCAAAAAAACTCCAGCCTTCGGGGCAGTGCTGGCCAGTGGCCGTGGGGCCGTTGAGAGGCCCTTGGCATTGGCTGCGATCGAAGCGGCCCATGTGTCCGCTGGCTAGAGCCACCCAGGCAACCCCATCACGGTCGATATCCATGCCGCGGGGTGAGAAGCCCTCTATGGCGTTGCCATCTTCATCCAGCGGTAATTCGTAGTATTCGGTCAATGCCGTGGTGCTGGGGTCGGCCCCGGGCACAATCCGCACGACGGCGCCGGGATAACTGAGATTGGAACCCCACACCGAACCATCCGCTGCCGGCGCAACGGCATACAGGCCTGAGTTAATGCGTTTGTCGAGACTAGGGTCCAGGTCTGCGTCCGGCTCCACGTAGTCATCGCGGCGGCCGTTGCCGTTGGTATCGAGAATGAATGGTGTCCAGCCCTGCGCCGCGACTGCATCGCCAGTTTCCAGAAACTCACGGGTATTCAGCCAGCCCACCGCTGAGCCACCACCGCTGGTCCACAGGGTATTGTCTGCATCTTCGGCGAACATCAAATGATGGGTGCCGAAGCAGGTATTGATCGGCGTGTAAGTGTCGCTGCTAGGATCATAGACGCCAAGATGACGGCCGGAACGGCCCAGCGGAAAGGCTTGGGCAGAAGGGTGATCAGAACCTTCCTGACAGAACTCGGGAACATTGCCCGGGTCTCGAGCGCGGGAGGTAATCCAGACACGGCCATCGCTGTCCATCATCGGGTTATGCACCGTAGTGGCCGCATCCCAAATCTCCTCGTCGCCCCAATAGGGAGACGTAGCCATAGCAGGCTGAGCAGCCCCGCCGTAATTGGGATCTTCCGGGAATACTGGAATCTGGCCGGTGCTATGTGTGGCGGGATCCAGCACCGGTAAATAGTCGGCGCTGTTTTCCATGGCCCCGTAAATCTTGCCATAGGCATTAACGGTCGGATCACGGCGGTCGGTGGAAACCAGGTCGTGCAGATAGGCAGTGGGGTCAGCCCAGTCCCATTGCGTAATTACCACGTTGCGTTCCAGCCCTTCAGGTCGCGTCGGTGCCGGTGGTAATTCGCCAGCGGCGATACGGTCAGTCCAGTCGGCATACATCTCAAGCGTACGGCGATCGCCCATACCAGCCAATGTTCTGGTCATGAAGGCGCCCGCTTGTCCGGAGCGCACCCGCCGATTCCAGGCATCGAAACTCGTCTCCAGATTCGAAAACATTTCCGGGATGCTGCGAGTAGCGGCGTTGCCCATCTGGTGACAGACCACGCAGCCGCCATTGGTTACGCGGCGTATGTAATCATCCTGGGTCAGCACGCCCACACCTATGCCATTGCCGTCAGGCCCTGTGCCTGGGAACTCATGGTCCTCGGGAATCTCTAACAGGGAATACCAATATCCCGCTGGGTAATATTCAGCGGCGGCGGCAGCATCCGGTGCAACCTCGGCAATGAGGTTGAGATTCTGACCGGGCCTAGCATTGATGTGCTGCGAATCCACCAGACCATAGCCGCGCACCCATACCTCAAAATTAGCCTCGGGCAGGTCCGGCATCAGGTAGCGCCCCTGATCATCGGTGACCACTGTTTTGGAATAAAGAGTTTGCAAGTCGCGGGTTTCGGCGATTACCCAGACTCCAGCCTCAGGACCATTACTGCTGATGACAGTGCCGGCGATGTCGTTGCTACTGTTACTCATGGCGATAGCAGTCTGCGCTTCGGGCGCGGGGCCAGACTGATTGCTGGATTGAGAATCGTCGCAGCTAGTAAGGAGCAGTGCTGCCAGCGAGAGTGCTAAAGTTCGGAATGTGTGCATGATGTACCCTTTATGATTAATGGGGCATTCGAGGAATTACCTACTTTACAAGGAAAAATCAGGGCAGGCTACGTTTTCGAAGCCACTATTCGAACAGCTAAGAAATTCTCGACGCCCGAATCCATCGGGCAATCACTAGAACATAGCCCCTATCTTTCAATTAGCCTAACAATCGAATCAAAAATCCGAATGGAGGCAGCGAGCAATGACAGCAGATTCCACTAATATGGAATGAGAATTCTATTCCTTATTTTTAGGCGCTGGAACTGTGATTCTGATTGTGGCGAGCCGGGCGATGATGGAGTAGGCTTACTCTCAATATTTCGTATATTTGGCTGCTTCTGCCTTAAAAAACACAATTAACAATAGGAGACTCACCATGCAAGAAAGCAATAACGATCTAAATAGTCGGCGTTCCATGATGCTGGGAATGGGGGCAGCAATGGCCGGTACCGCACTGCTTACCCCGATGGCGGCGAATGCCCAAGGCCGAGGTCGAGGTTTTCAGGCTTCGCGCCATGCCATTGACGCCTGGATGGGCGAGCTGCCCGGCAATCATCGTATTTTTATCGATACCTCAACCGGTAGAGGCGGGGCCGAAGCCCTGCTCTATTCTGCCAACCTCAACAACGCTACTGTCAGCGCCTATGCCGGTGAGGACGCCAGCCTGGCAATGATCGTCTGCTTGCGACATTTCTCCACCCCCTTCGCCTTCAATGACGCGATGTGGGAAAAATATGGCGAGATTTTCCATACGGTCACCGGCATTGCCGATCCAAATACCAATGCCGCACCACGCATCAATCTATTGCAGACATCGAGCAACGGTCTGAATACACCGAATTTCGGCAATACCATAGACAGCGTGCGTCAGCTCGGGGTGGAAATAGCGATCTGTGATGCTGCTACCCAGTTCTTATCGTCTCAAATTGGTCCTGCCACTGGTCAGGAGATAGGGGCTGTGTACGAGGAGCTCAAGGCGAATACTGTGCCTGGTAGGCTTGTGTCCGCCGGTGTCATGGCACTGACTCGCGCTCAGGAGTACGGCTACAGCCTGTTATACGCAGGTTAATTCTGGCTCTGAGGGCTTGCGGGTAGTTTGTTTAAATTAGGGGATGGGCCACGCATAAGCGAAAACGTGGTCTGTATTCTAATTGCGCGTCCAATTGCGACAACCGACTCATTTATCCTAATGCCAGCAGGCGCTCCAAATAAGGAAGAATGACAGCCGCCATGATGACTGCCTGGGTCCAGATAAAGATCCGATGATTGGTGTCTATCTTGCCATTCTGTTCAGCAAAGCGTGTTTCTATTGATGCGTTCTGCTCGGCAAAGCGTGTATCTATGGAGGCGTTATGCTCGGCAAAGCGTGTATCTATGGAGGCACCCTGCTCAGCAAAGCGAGCCGCAAGAAAGTCTTTGGTAACCAGTGCGTCCAGGTTCACGTTAAATGCCTCGGTCAGTACCTCAGCTTGGACTTCGGCTTGTTGTGCAGGAACACCTGCCGCGGTCAGCCGCCGAACAAACTTCAGTGTATCGAATGTCGATAGTGCCATTTCACGTTCCTTGTGAATTTCTTGCTCCTAGGCAGTATAGACAGCGAACTGCTATTCAGGCAAGAATACTAGGGAATCTGACTCCTGACGTATGGCTTTTAAGCCATCCTCTGTAGAGCGGAAACTGACAGCTCGGCAATGACTTTAGTTGAAGAACTCAAGCTTTGCTATTTCGCCTACCCTAGCTCCCGTTCTGGATGTGTTGCTTCCCTTTGTTAAAAAGTACACGCCTGTTATGCGGGCTGCTCAGTGAACGTATTGGCCACATCGGCACAGGGCTTATAGAGACGCTCAAAGGTTTACCCTATACCACTACTGGCCTTATGATGGGTCGATGGAATTAACTTGGCAGTACAATCAAAGAGGTAGTCAAAGATGTATCAATTGAAAAAGCTTGGATTTATCAGCGCAGTCAGTTCAGCGGCGCTGTTTGCTTTCACTAATGTTAGTGCGCAGTCGTCGGCGGATTTGGTCGCCGCAGCGCTTAGTCATCAGGACCGCCCCGCAGAAGAAGCAGGAGACGACGGTAGGCGCATGCCACTAGAAGTTTTGTCTTTTGCCGGCATCGAAGCAGGCATGTCTGTACTTGAACTGGAAGCTGGCGGTGGCTGGTATACAGAAGTCCTAGCACGCTCGGTGGGGTCCACTGGTGTAGTGGTTATGCAAAACCCTCCAGCATTCGAAGGCTTCACCGGCGATGCCGACGACAATCGGGCCGCGAGTTTACCCAATGTCACTCTCAGTACTACTAACTTTGATGCACTCGAGCCTAGCAATGGGTCTATGGATCTGGTCACCTGGATTCTTGGCCCTCACGAGTTGTGGTTCATGCCAGGTGGAGAATCTTTGGGTGACGCAGGACAAACCTTTGCCGAGATTGCGCGTGTGCTCAAGCCAGGCGGCCGCTTTCTAGCTGTCGACCACCATGCGACAGCCCAAGCCGGACCAGAAGTTGGCGGCACCCTGCATCGAATCGGTGAAGGCATCATTAGCGACTATGCCGAAGACGCAGGTCTGCGTTTGATCCGCAGTTCCAATATGCACATCAATCCCGAAGATCCGATGACAAACGGAGCCACTGACCCTTCTATTCGGGGCAAAACTAGCAAATTCGTACTGTTATTCGAAAAGTAGTCTGTAGTAATTAGTTGAGCGAACTGCCCATTCGCGAAGGTTTTACGCTCAACTCCACTATTTTTTACTACTGGAGAGGTTGGCCTAGTGTTTCGGGTTGCGTTCTTCGACCTAGAGCAAGCCCGATCTCTTTATTGAAATCAGCTGGTGTCCAATACGTAGTTTCCGTGCTTGCTCCACGAACCGCGCTCACCCCTGATTCTTTAAGAGATTGTAATGACCACGCGGCTGTCTGCGGCAAGAAACAGTGATTCTTGTTAATCTGCGCGAGCTTATACTAAATTATTGGAGCTAGTGTTGTGAATAGGATTTTCCGGCTAAAGTATCGTTTTATAATAACTGTTCTATTTCTTTCGACATCGTTCACACTCTCATACGCACAAGAAGCCTCTCTGAACGGAGCTGTTCTCACTATCCCCGTATTGCAGGTTGGGGCAGACTACTACCTTGTGGATCTTACATTGGTCCCAGATAGCGATCCTGTGCAGCTAAATGTTACCAGGGCCGAATTGTTGGCCAGTCCCGCCAGTACAACAGGCGCCAGCGTTTTCAGCAGCAATGTTCTCAGTGTTCCCGCGCTGCCATTTCAGGGATCTTCCTATAATTTGCAGTTCAGTCTGCTCAGCTCTGAACCGGTTATTTTCCAGCTGTTGTCAGCCAGTGTTAATGAGTCTACCGCGGAGTCTACTAATGGTTTAGGCGTCGTTGTTGGAGGAGGAGAGGCCTGGCTGTTTCAGTTACAAGAATGTACGCAATGGTCTCTTATTGATGCGGGTAGTGCCGCCGGGGTGGGTTTTGCTAACGACAACCATGGCAACAGTGGTGTCAAAGCAGAAGTTTTGAGCGTAGATAGTGGAACTTGTAGTGTCAGTTTACAGTACGTTTATGGCTTGTCTCTTATTGATGGTGATCGAAAGTTGAAAGGCAATCACCCGCCCCTTACCGAGTCTGTCCAAGGTCAGAACCCGGTGGTTGAGACTGAGAACTATTCCTATACCCAGCAAAGTGCAGCTGGTGGGTTGGTGGAGCTACTCCGCCGAGTCGATACATTAAGCAATTCTCCGGACCTCCCTATAGAGGATGGCGAAGCCGATACTGCCATCGCTTCTTCTATGGTCTATGGCTATGAAACTGGCACCAGCACTACCCTGCCTAGACCGAATTTCTATGAAGAGTATGAGCGAGTTATTAACAGTGATGGTTTCAATGAGCTGATAGTGACACTAACTGTTTCTTGGGATTATGAAAGCGATGGCTCGGTTATTTTTGCCAGCTTTTCACAGTTCGATGAAGACGTGGAAGGATTCATTAACGGTCAGTATCGTTTTGTTATGGAAGACGGGGAATTAGTAATTTATGTGGAAGCAAACTTGGCCGGCGATATTATTCCACTGCAGAAGACCGTAGTTCCAGGCAAGACACTATTCGACCTGACTCAACTACCACTGCCCCCCAAGACAGGTCAGATTCTTACCGAGAATAGTTGGGACTTACCCTTTGCGTTTACTCGATATCTTTGGGATGCGGAGTCATCAAGCTGGACCATCTTTGAAAAAAGGGAAATAGACCTCGTAACTGATGAGGGCTATCCAATTAGATTGCTTTATTCCTCACTAAATGATGACGGAGAGCTGCGGCTTGAGTCCACATCATACTATGGCTATAAGACTGACCTTGCCGGTACAATTTATAATTGGGTTGAATTGCAGGAAAACGACTTTGGGGACCAGCAGGTATTTTTGAGGGAGTTCTATTCTAGTGTTCCGGAGTTTGAGTTGTAGTGGTAGGAGCACGAGGGGTAGGGACGCAAATGATTTAGGAACTTATCCGCTTATTCTCCATTTATGATTCCGTATTGGCCTAGCAATTTTGGTGGACCGCAGGCGTGTTTTGCGCTTTATATAGTCACTGCAGTTGGAATGGGTTAACACTAATCGCTAGCTTGATTCAAAGCCCCGAATAAACGATGCGAGATTCTCGCCCAGCTGAGGACAGAGATAGCCTCCTTCCTGCACGATGACAGTCGGCAATCCCAGTCTCGCGGAAATGCGTGAACCAATGCTTCTAAACCCTTCGGTAGATATTGCTAATCCGGCGATAGGGTCACCTTCATAGGCGTCAAGACCCAGCGCAATTACCAGGGCCTGAGGCTGAAACCGCTCAACTGTTTCCAGCGCCCGGTCCAGTGTCTCGAGATAGATTTTATCCTGCGTGCCGCGCGGTAGTGGGAAATTAACATTGTAGCCTTCGCCATCTCCCTTGCCTGTCTCAGAGTCATAACCCCAGAAGAAAGGATAGAAGCGTTCGGGATTAGCATGTAAGGAAACCGTCAATACATCCGCGCGGTCATAGAAGGCCATCTGTGTGCCATTGCCGTGGTGCAGATCTACATCCAGAATCGCGACCCTGTCGAATTTGTCACGCAGGCGTTCGGCAGCGATAGCGGTATTGTTGAGATAGCAGAAGCCACCGGCGACTTCCGGCCCTGCGTGGTGCCCCGGCGGTCGACTCAAGGCATAGCAAGCGGGCTCGCCAGCTAACACTAGCTCTGTGGCATGCAAGGCAGAGTAGCTACTCCAAAGCGAGCTTATCCATGTATCACTTGATATAGGGCAAGAGGCATCCAGCATGTGAAATCCAGCTTGGGCAACGACAGACTTCGGGTATTCCCCATTTCTGTTACTTGGATGAATGTTCGGTGTCACTTCCTCCGCGGCGCCCGCTATGTGAGACCAGCGGCTGGCAGCGTGTTCGAGAAACGTTAGATAGCGGTCGGGGTGAACTTTCATAATTGCTTCGATGCCGTAGATGTCTGGCTCGACCTGAGTCATGCCCGCAGCTAGTGCTCCTTCTAACAACAGCTCAACTCGCTGGGGTGATTCAGGGTTGAGCTCTCGAACGCCGTTGACTAAATAACTCTTCGGGTAGTGCTTGTTCTGCTGGGCATTGAAGACGCACTTCATTTTTTCCTCCTTGCTAGGATTTGTGGAATAGAGTCTGTTAGAGATTTTCGACGGGTAAATAGCCCTCGGCGGCAAACTCACTCAGGCTCTGTTGCAATAGTGCCAGGATATCGTTTACTTGTTCAGTGGTGACAATCATCGGCGGACAAACAAGAAAATGATCTCCCTCGAGGCCGTGGCGAGTTCTGCGTGAATAGATAATAAGGCCCTTCTCATAGGCAATATCCACCAGCCGCGTGTAGGCATCTAATTCCTTCGGCAATGGCTGCATGGTCTCGAGATCAGACACCAACTCGAAGGCCAGCAATAGTCCTTTGCCGCGCACATCACCGATAAACGGAAACTGTTTCTGCAATGCCTTAAGGCCCGCCGTCAACTCCAGCCCCCTACGCTGGGCGTTGCCCATCAGGTCCTGTTGCAGAATTTCATCGATTACCGCAAGGCCGGCAGTGCAGGCGATGGGATTGCCGGCATAAGTATAGCCATGTTGAAAGGCGCCGGCATCGAGAACGGTTTCCACCATGTCGTCGCGGGCGGTCATCGCGCCTAGGGGAACGTAGCCCGCACCAAAGCCTTTCGAGGTGGCGATTATGTCGGGGTTGATATCCCAGTGTTCGCAGGCGAGAAATTTTCCGGTACGCCCCACGCCGGTCATCACCTCGTCATAAATCAGTAGTACATCAAACTCATCACAGATTTCTCGAATTCGAGGGTAGTAACTGTCCGGCGCCACCAGCGCGCCGGTGGATGCGCCACCTATGGGCTCCATGACGAAGGCCAATACCGTTTCGGGCCCTTCGTCTATGATCTTCTGGCGGAGCATTTCTGCGTACTTGATGCCGCGTTCTGCGTCGCTTAGATCGTCTCTGTCTAGATAGCAGCGTGGCGCAGGAATTTTTGGCATATCAACAAACAGCGGCGTGAATGGGTCTGTCAGAGGTCGATAGCTGGTGAGGGATAGCGCACCCATGGTGCTGCCGTGATAAGAGGGTGACCGGCTAATTAGTTTGCTGCGCTTGGTGTCACCCGTCACGTAACGGTACTGGCGGGCAATCTTAATGGCACTCTCAACCGCCTCCGAACCGCCGGAGACGAAGAATACCTTCTCATGGCCGCTTGGTGAAAGCTCGGCTACGCGACTGGCCAGATCCTCGGCGGGCTGCGTTTCGAAGTGCAGGCGATAGCCGAACGTGGATTTATCCATCTGCGCGCGCATCGCTTCCAATACGCGAGGATTCGAATGGCCGATATTGGAAACCATGGCGCCGCTGGATCCATCAATATAGCGTTTACCGTTTACGTCCCAGAGATAGATTCCTTCCGCGCGGTCAAGCAGTGGCCGTCGGGCGCGAGTTTGATAAAACAGACGAGACTTTTGCATGACATAGCCCATAGTGATTCCGCTTTGCGGAGAGTTTATCTCAACTCGAGAGAGCAAACTGCAGAATGCCGTAAAGCCAAAAGAGTAACATGATATGCTCCGATAAAACCCCAATGTTGTTGGCTTTAATTACATAGAATCATTGCTAGACATCAAAGTGTAATAGTTAGAAAAATTAGCTTCAGTGCATTATTGAATGATCAAAAATAACAATAATAATTACGGCTAAAGGGAGTTACTGAACATGACTAGAGAGTTTGGGCTGATTGCTGTCATCGTAACCGTAGTGGGTTATGTCATCGGTGCCTCCATCTTCATACTGCCCGGCCAGCTTGCCGGATCGGTCGGTCCCGCAGTCATTATCTCCTACTGCCTGGCGGCGGTGATCGCACTGTTTGCCTGTATCTCCGCCGCGCAACTTGGCAGCCTCTATCCGAGGACCGGTGCTGGCTACGTGGCAATCACACATCTAGTGACACCACTCGCTGCCTTTATCACCATCTGGCTGATGCTGGCCGCCTATGTGTTTGCTATCGCGCTCATCGCAAATGGCTTCGGTGAATACTTCAATGTTTTGATTCCTGCAGTCGACCCGAAGATAGCCGCCTATGGTGTAGTGCTGCTGTTCGGCGCACTCAATCTCGGTGGCGCTGCTAACCTGGTAAGAGTCCAATCCCTGATCGTCTTATTATTCATGATCGCGCTGGTCGCAGTCAGCGTCGGTGGCTTGTTCACGGTGGACGCCGCCAACCTCGATCCCTTCATGCCTGCGGGCATCAATCCGGTAGTGTTGGCAGTCGTTCCCGCCTTCTTCTCCTACGGTGGTTTCATGGTGGTGATGGAGATGGCAGGGGAGATAAAGAATCCCGCCCGCACTATTCCGCTGGCGTTGGGTATCAGCTTCATTGTAGTTCTAATTACCTACATCGCTCTCTCATTTGCTTTGGTGGGCACTATCAATTGGCAAGAGCTGGCTTCCCAGAGCGCGCCGGTCAGTCGCCTCGCCGAGGCAATATATGGCAGTGCCGGTGCAAGCCTTATTACCCTCGCCGCCGTAGGTGCCGCGGCTACTTCCGTGAACGCTCTGGTGCTGGTTGCCTCACGGGATGTTGTTGCCTTGTCTGAGTCGGGGTTGTTCTCTGCACGTCTTAATCCCGAGGCTATGGGTAAACAACATCCCACGGCAGCAGTGCTAGTGATCACCGGCTTCGCCATCGCGTCACTGATGTTGGGGCAGACAGTTATGGAATATGCGGTCTGGGTGTCGGCGATCACCCTGATCTATCAGGCTATCGCGGGGGTGGCGCTGTTGTTTATCACTTCAAGAGCGCAGCAGGCCTACGAGCAAGCGCAGTTTAAATTGAGTAGCGGATGGCTGATGTTTTGGGGAGCAGGTTCTGTACTTATCTCACTGGCGTTTCTCTATCTGGTTTTTCAAGACAGCCAAGGGCGAACGTTGGGCGCATTGCTCTATTTAGCCTTGGGCGTGGCCTACTATGTGGTCCGGACTCGACGCAGAAATTTGTAAATAGAAAATCGATCACCTGTGAAACAAAATGGGGCTGACTTATTTTTACGAATAAGTCAGCCCCATTTTTAGAGCGAGTTAACTAGCGCGCTTACCAGTCTTTAGTAAGGGTAACCCTCTAGCCGTGGCTGACCAGGGAACCAGTCGGGAACCTGCTCCCAGTTGGTGCGATTCGGCATCTGAATCTGCGGCAGAGTTCTCTCGTTGAGTTCAGTGCCGTCTTCCACCACATCGTTCAGAAAAAACAGATAGGCAGTCAATGAGTACACTTCATCGGCGGTTAGAGTGCCCTCGGCGCCGAGAGGCATGGCACGGTTGATAAAGTCCCACACCGTGGTCGCATAGGGCGAGCGAATCGGTAGCACACGGCCGTAATCCCAAGGGTCGGCATTCGGTCCCACATCGCGCTTTATTAGGCGCGGTGCCATTCCACCACTGCCAGTTGTCCCGTGACAGCCAGCGCAGCCTTTTGAGAGATACAGCTCCGATCCCATATCTACTGAACCATTGCCTACCGGCAACTCTTCGCCTCTAGGGCCGATGGCAATATCCCATAGACGTATCTCGTCTTCAGTGGGGGTTCTGCCAACACCGTAAGTAGGCGACTGCGCCTGCACGGAAACCACACCCACTACCAAGAGCGGCAGCAGTAGCAGAGTTCGAAGCGTCTGCAGCGCAGTCCAAGTCGATGGGCTAGCTAATCGCATTGTGAACGCTCCCGTCGCTGGCAACCCGCCAAGGTTGAATGGAATTGTCCTGGCCTTTCACGAAGGTGGCGCGCTCGCCATCTGTGCTCCAGAAATCCAGTGCCTGCTGACGCGAAGGTTGTATCTGGCCGATCTCGTCGATGCAGCGCGATTGCAGCTCGCACTCGGCGCCATCCCAGTCCCACTCGAAGCTAAAGCGCGTATGCGCCATCGGCTCCGCCGTGCCGCGAATGTCAGCATCTTTCCAGCTGCGGCCGCCATCGGTAGAAACTTCAACGCGGGCTACGCGTCCACCGCCAGACCAGGCCAAACCACCGACCTCGTAGAAACCAGCGCCCGGTAATTGCTGCCCGCCGGAGGGGTAGGTGATAACCGATTTAGGACCAATTTGATAACCCAGCGCGGCGTTCACTGGATCGCGGGTCAGATGACCGAAGTCGTTGTAGGTCATGTAATATTCATCCACCACCTTGATGCGCCGTAGCCACTTCACATTGAAGATGCCTTCGAAGCCAGGTGCTAGTAATCGTAACGGGAAGCCCTGTTGCGGACGCACCGGTTCGCCGTTCATGCCATAGCACAGTAGGCAATCGTCCATAGCCTTCGTCATAGGAATGCTCGACGCGCCTTTCACTTCTTCGACGCCTTCCGCCACCACCCAGTCCGCATCGGCATGCACGCCAGCTTCTTTCAACACAGTAGACAGCAACACGCCAGTCCACTCGGCGTTGCTAGTCATGCCATGGGTCTGTTGGATAGTCGTGTGACTGCTGCGTGAGCGATTGCCGGCGCATTCGATGAAATGCTTGCGTGTGACAGAAGGCATGCGCTTCAGATCTTCCATGCTAAACACGATGGGATTATCCACCATGCCGTGAACCATCAGCCGATGCTCATCGGGATCGATGTCCGGCACGAAGGAGCCGCGGGTAGTTCCCATATAATGGAGTGAGGAGGGGGTGATCTCACCCACTGAATCCTGCAGCGGTGTAGCGATATGAAAGTCCAGCCCAAAGGAATCGGGAGACTCCCGCCCGCCATGGGGAATACGCACTGAGTTCACGAAGCGAGAGCGGCTGCCATAGGCGGTCATTTCGTCAGAACCGCGGATAAAAGCCCCTGGCTCGGGCGCTACCGGTTCCTGACCAAGAGCCGACTTTGTCGCTCCCAGACCTACAGCGCCCGCTACTGCGGCGCTACGCTTGAGGAATTCCCGTCTATCAGTCTTTTTTTGACTCATTGTTCTCTCCTTAGTGATGCCTTCCATGGCAGATTCAGATGAGGTTGACTGAGTGTCTCTCTAAGTTTGGGAAAAGTAAATGGGAATAGGTGCTGGGGAGGGCGAAATTTGGGCGCTACAGTCTGTTCTCATTCCCCATTTCGCTAGCGAGTTTCACAGATAGTGGTTCTCCGTTCTGGCCTCTATGCCAGCTGTAAAGCAATTCATCTTCGCTGAATCTTACATCGCCGAAACATAGTCCAGAGGCAAATTCACACTCATAAGCGGTTTGGATTTCCTGTTCAAGCCCTGTGTTGAGATTTCTGATATGAATTAGATTCTGTGAGTAATAGTAGACGAGTAAATTCCTCTTTTCATCGAATGCAAGAGGACGCTCGATTCTTTGATAAGCGGGGGCTTGAGTGGAGGCAATGTCGGACAGCTGAAAAATATTTGTGTACCAACAAAATGTACCACAACCACTCTCCAGTAACAGAAATTGACTGCTCTCCCACCTCACTGCAGAAGTCCCGCAGGCCATGGTTAGAGGGAAGGGGCCATACCATTCGCTGTCAAAACTATCCTTCTGCCAGGAGAGAGAATAATGGTCAGTATCAAAATCGTAGATAAAGCTGACACCCGTGCCTCTAGCAGTAGTGATCTGCGCCGGTAGTTCGGTGGACAGATCAACCACATCGATGCAAGCCGCTTCACTGGAAAATGCATAAAAGCCGTTTATAAACAGAAGTACCACGAATAATTTTTGCATAACCCCCCACTGCCCTCGACCTGACAAATCAATGCTCCTGTTTGGAAGCCGTAATTAGTAGACCGCGACTGGCAGAGATTGTTACAGATACAGACTTCGAGGCCGAGCCTAGGTTGAGCGCAAAGCAGACAGACTCTGGGTGTCGAATTGGAGAGCAGCTTCCAAATATTCCGATCATGATCAGGCGAGATTTTTTTCAGCAACGGCGGTCTACTCTAGAGTCGATCTCAATAATAATAGAGAGGCAAAGTTATGAAGATAATGAGAAAAGCCTTGCTATGGTTATTTACAGCCGTATTGGCCGCGGGTATGTGCTATTCGGGAGTTGCTAAATTTCTCGATCCTGAAGGATGGGGCAGACGTTTTGAAATTTTTGGCGTGAGCAGCAGCTTATTGATAGTTGCTGCCTGTGGGGAGATTATTGCTGTCATTCTATTGCTGATGCCGAAGACCGCAAGCTACGGTGCCGGCATGATAGCAGTCATTATGTCGGTAGCAGTGTGGGCGCATCTGACCAGCGGAGTCGGCGACCCGAGTACAGCGATGGTGTATCTAGCTGTTGCGGTAGTTTTGGGTATCGCTAGAATTCCCTCTGCTTGGAGCCCTGTAAGGCAAAGAAATTTGCAGTAGATTATAGTAGTCTCGACTTTGCTAGGCCTTTCTAGATGATTGTTATTTGCCGGAAGAAGACTTTAGACATACCGGTCTGAAATAGGTATCAGACAACATGATCACGAACTTGTTGAGAGAACCAAGATGAGATCAATAGTCGTACTATGTGTTGCAGTGGCAATATTGACTGGCTGCACTAATCCCAACACCGAAATACCCGCGGACTTCCCTGCCGACGTTCCTATCATTGGCGGAGATATCTACAGGGCAGAGCACGCAGATTTCGAAGACGGCCCAGGCTTCGTGGTAGATGTGCTCACCACGCTATCCTGCGAGGAGGTGTTCGCATTCTACGACGGCATTGTTGGTCCTCGTGGGGACGGTGATGTACGTATCGAGACTACCTGCAGCGACGCAGTGACGCGCTACGTGTCTATCGCTGTTCATCTGGGGCGCGAGGGGGCAGGGGGCTTGAATATGGATGAATACAATCGAGTATTGGGAGAGAGAGAGGGATTGAATGCTGGTCAGTTTCATGAGTTGCCTAGAGATTAATCTCTTCGTCCTTTACTTATGGGTGCATCGCTGTTCTACCGCAACGTGCCCACCCCTGCTTAAGGAGGCGTTCATATGATCAGATTTGTTTTTGTATTATTGATGGCTGGAATTTCAGCCGGATCAATTGCTCAGGCTCTAGATTTTTCAGTATTTAGCATTGAGGTAGCAGCTGATTGGACTCATACGGTCGAGCAAGTCACGGCGATCTCTGACACGGAAGCGGAGTTGATTACTATCTTTCGTCCCGACGGAGATGGCACGCTGAAACTATTAGCTTATGGTGCGCCAGATGCTGTCGACAGAGAGCGACTGCGAGCCCTTACAAATGTCGATGGCTCAATCACTCTTAGCTGGCAAGCGTGGGGAGAATTTTCGGGTTATGAGCACAGTTACATCGACCGCGAATCCTTCTTTAAGCAGTGGTGGCTTCTTAACGAAGAAACAATTCTCTGGATTACTTACGAAAGTGAGGTTGATGAATCACAGACTGAAGTAGAGGCAGTAGACATGATGGTTAACTCGATAATGACAGCGACTAATTAGCAAGGACGTTAGCTGCACTATTGGATTTCAGAGATGAATATAAGTTCTGCAAACAGCAAGCTCTACGTCATAAGCGCAATGTCGTGGATATCTACCTTTGGTTTGTGGGTCGTACTTTGGTTCTTCAATCCCTATTCTCAAACTGACTCGATAACAATTCCCGGCATGCTAATGCTATTTTTTGCAACCGCAGGTGTAATAGGTTCGTATCTTATGAAACCTATACTATTACTATCTCTTGCTTTGCTATCGTTTTTCCCAATAGGATTTTATCTGCTTGGCACTCCTGGGATATTTCTCTTCATTGGTATTCTGAATATTGTCAGCATCGTACTGGCTGCGAGATTGAACTTTGTGAAAATTAGAAACAGGGCAATGCCAGAATAAATCGGGGAAAAGCCAGATCACGTTTCTCAACTTCCGCGAGTCTAATTAATCGTGGCCTGTCCCTTATTTTGCTCCAGCTTGCCTAATTGCGCTCTGTGTCTTGACTTCGCGCTTCCTCGGCTCTCGCGCCACGTAGGATGTTCATCAATCCATAGTTGCCCTCGTGGCAGGCATATTCATACAGCAATCCGTCTACCTTAGTCAGCGGAATAATTCCCGTTATCTTATCCGTATACGCCTGAGAGTCCTCGACAGTAAATTCGTAGGCAATGGAGTCATCGCCTAGCCGTGTGAATCGCTCGATGAGAAATTTATCGTCAGACTTTCCGCCTGCGCCAAACGACTGTGTCAGGCCGTTAAAATTTCTCGATTCAACCACCAGGGTTTCACCCTCCCAGTAGCCACGCGAATCACCCGACCATTGGACTATGCTTTCATCGAGAGGGTCGCGTCCATCCAAGGGCACGATGCGCGCGTCATGAACCATTTCTATCATGATGACGACATGATCCCGGTTCTGAACGATCTGTAGATTATTGTTGTAGAGACTGGGGCTAATAGGTGGGCCGGCATTGAATCCTACGATGCAGCGTTCCCCCAGTCCTCTGTCTTCCGGGCCGTCGCTACCAATACCTCCGCCGGTAAACCGCACCGGACGCTCGCCATCGATATCGGGGTCTAGCCGTCCCTGCACGACAATCGCGCCTTCGGCGTAGGGAGGCAATCGTCCATTTGTTGGGTAGACAATAATAGAGGTGCGCGCCACGTCGCCGATTCCTCCCGTCTCAACCCAGAAGTCGTTATAGGCCTCGTTCACTCCGCCATTGGGGATCGCGGCGTCTGAACCCTCATCGCGGGCGGCTCTGCGCGAGCGTATTTCGGCAATCTCTTCCTCCGTCATATACTCACGCTCGCCATATTGTGAAGGTCTTTGCATGGGTATGTCTGAGGAGAAATTCCATACGCCTTGTAGATCTGGCTGATCCCATTCGGTTCTCGGCACTTGATAGTCCTCTGCTGACCATGCGCTGTTGCACAGCAGGAAACCTGCAATTGGGAATAGTAGAGGCCGTAGGTTCATAGCTTGATTCCTGAAAGTGCCTTTCGTGGTGATTCGAATTGACCTAGCAGTAAAAAACTACTCCTTCTTGGGGGCATTTGCCAGAGAAACGACGATTGATATTTGGGGAAGGCCACGTCTCTCTATCTGCAGAGAGGCTGCTAACTCGTGGTCCGCCCCCCTATGAACCCGCAGTTGGTTTAAAGTAGTGTATGGGGTAGCCTAGCCTGAGTTTTTTGCAAGTGACGATTCACGCTTTACCCACAAACGAATTGAAAATAACAAGAGGGGCAGATTATGCCGGATTCGAGATTAAGATTTAAAAAACCATTCTGCGTTCGCTTGCTGAGCGCGCTCGTCATGCTGTTGCTTTGGCCAGCCGCCTTCGCCCAGCAACCCCCGCCACCTCCCGGCGCCTATGACGCCGCTCCCTATTTGGGTCAGATTCGCAATACCTATGTCTACGGCGACATCTGGGAACGCCCCGGCCTCTCGGCCCGAGACCGCAGCATGATTACCGTCGCTGTGAATCAGGCGTTGTATGCTACTTACGAACTGCGTCTGCATATGGGCCGGGCGTTGGACAACGGCGTCACCCAGGCCGAAATATCGGAGATCATTGCACACACCCTATGGTATTCGGGTTTCCCAACCGGCGTGAATGCCGCCAGAGTGGCAGCAGAAGTATTCGAAGAAAGGGGGCTGCCCGCCCGTCCGCCTGGAGCTTCTTCACGGCAACCACCGGTAGACCCGGAGCTTGAATTTCCAGGGGCTTTCCAGCAAACCCCCTATCTGGCGGATTTGCTAAATCAGGTAGTCTATGCCGAAACCTGGAAGCGCGCGGAACTCTCGCCCCGCGATCGCAGCATGATTACCGTGGCGGTGGGCACCGCCATGTACGCTTCCAGCGAAGTGCGCTATCACTCGGGCCGAGCATTGGATAACGGTGTCACTCAGGAAGAGCTTGCCGAAATTATAACGCATGTGGCTTTTTACTCTGGCTTTCCAACCGCAGTAAATGCTGCTCGGGTTCTTGCCGATGTTTATACCGCCCGTGATTTGCCCATGGGCGATGGCCGATTCCCTGCCGTACCTTACCTCGATGAACTTATCGATGGTTTAGTCTATGGCGAAACCTGGACCCGTGAGCAATTGTCGGCCCGTGATCGCAGCTTGGCCACCATCGCCGTGACGCTGGGCAATTACCAGACCGATCAACTGCGGGTGCATCTGAATCGTGGTTTGGACAATGGGCTGACTACGCAGGAGATATCTGAGTTGATTGCGCAGGTGACACTCTATACGGGATTTCCTTCTGGGGTTAATGCGTCACGGACCTTCGGGGAGGTATTGCGGGAGCGGGGGATGGCGTTGCCTGATTAGGGAAAGCTCGCAGTCAATGCGTGCTGGTTTTGAAATGCATTGCTTAGCAACACACTGGTTCTGTAATGAGCTGGTTCGATGAAAAAACCCGATCACCTACACTTGGTCGGGTTTTTTGTTCTACGACTTTATCTGCCACCGGAAACAGTAACAGTAGATCCGGTAACGTAACTCGAGTTATCACTAAGCAGCCACAATACTGCTTCTGCAACCTCTTCCGCTGTACCGCCTCTCTTCATTGGAATCAAGTTTTCTAATCTTTCAATTCTCTGCGGATCACCGGCATGGGCGTGTATTTCGGTATCGATAAGCCCTGGGCGCACACCATTGACACGAATACCGTACTCAGCAACCTCTTTAGCGAGGCCTACAGTAAATGTATCTATTGCGCCTTTGCTCGCGGCGTAATCGATGAATTCATTTGGTGACCCCAAAGATGCAGCTACCGACGATATATTCACTATTACACCGCCAATGCCACCCTGTTTAGTACTCATGCGTTTTACGGCTTCCCGTGCGCACAAAAAGCTGCCAATAACATTGGTGCCGAATATTTCCTGGAGCCTATCGTATGAATATTCTTCGATTGGCTGGATCGGGGAAATGATGCCGGCGTTGTTCACCAAGTGTGTAACTGTCCCAAGTGTAGAGTCCACTTCTTCGAATAGATCCAGCACTCCGTTCTCTGTACTTATATCAGCTTTTACAGAGATTACCTTTGCACCTAAGTCCTTTAGCTCAGTGCTAAGTGCATCGGCTTTATCTGCGCTATTTCTGTAATTGATGCAAATAGAATATTTTTCCTTCGCAGCAAGAGTAGCGATAGCTGCGCCGATTCCAGAACTTCCGCCAGTTATTACTAATACTTTTCCCACGTATTGACCCTAATGTTTTTGTAATGTGTGGCTGGTTGGCAGACCACGCTTTCCAGCTCGCTCTAGTTTACTTTATCGCGGGCTGTCTTCATATTTCCTACAGTTTAAAGGCGAGCAATTCACCAGAATAACCGGAACCACTCACCGCCAATACCAGATACTGCTCGCCATCGAGCATATAGGTCATCGGAGAGCCGGTCTGTGGTGCTGGCAGTTTCAAGGCGCCGACTTCTTCCCCATTAGTTTTGTTATATGCTCTAAGCATTGCTCGGCGCACACCTTCATCTCCAGTCGTCATCTCTGCTTCCCCAGCGATCAACAAGGTTTTGGTGACGAGGGTGCCAACGGAGGCGCTCTGGCCTGTGCGCGGAATATCGAGAGCAGCTAGAGCAGGATGGTTCGCGACTCTGTCAGGTGTTTGGCCATGGGCAATTTGCCATGCGAGGGTTCCATCGCGTAGATCCAGTGCAGTTATTTTTCCATAGGGAGGCTTCTGTAAGGGCAGGCGATCGACCAGTATGCCTCTAGGGGGAGTGCCCCGAGCAGAAACTACTGACTGTCGCTGCTGCGCCTGAAACTCTGTTCTGCCACCACCTGCAGATGAGCCGGCGCCACCTGAGGTGCGTGGTCCGGTGACGGGGTTGCCCTGTATATAAGCCATATCCGACTGACCCGGATAGGGCGGGACCAGACTGAGGGAGCCTAATGAGCTATTGCTGGATACGTAGAGTATGCCTGTCTCCGGATCGAGGGAGCCACCCGGCCAATTGGTTCCACCGGCGGTGGCAGGCGCCATCAATATGCCCAGCGCGCCGTTGATGTCTCCCACCACAGGAGGTGTAAATAGCGGCCCCAGTTTGTACCAACTGGCGAGTTCCAATCCTTTAGCGCGTAGCTCCGGCGTAAAATCGATTAGGTCGTCGATGCTGACGCCTTGTCGATCATAGGCTGGGGGCTGGGTAGGGAAGGGTTGGGTAGGGGAATACCATTCGCCGGGCACCTCGCCAATCTCTACCGAGCGTTCCTCAATCGGCCAGATCGGTTCGCCGCTAATGCGATCGAATACATACAGAAAAGCCTGCTTGGTGGGCTGCGCTACTATCTTTCTCAACTGTCCGGCGATCATCACATCAGCGAGTATCGGCGCGCTGGAAATATCCTGATCCCAGATGCCATGGTGCACTAACTGATAATGCCATTTGCGTTCCCCGGTGTATAAATCGACGGCCACCAGAGACTCTGCGAACAGATTATTTCCTGGCCGGTAAGCGCCGTAGTAATCGCCGGTGGCAGCCTCCACCGGCAAGTAAACGGTCTCCAAGTCAGGGTCTACGGAAATCTGCGCCCACACACCGGTGTTGCCGGTGTAGCTGGCGGAGTCTCCTTCCCAGGATTCGGTACCGTATTCTCCCCGCTGTGGAATGGTGTGAAAAATCCAGAGCCTTTCGCCGGTACGCACATTGAATCCGCGTACGAAGCCCTTGACGTTTTCACGGCTGCGGGGGTTGCCTCCGGTGCGGTGTGCGGCCCCGACAATGACCACGTCTTTGGCAACGGAGGGTGTTGAGTGTAGGCCTATGTCGGCGGTGTCCAGATCGATGTCTTGATCGAGATCCTGTTTAAGGTCAACGACACCATCTATTCCAAAATCGCCTACCGGCAGTCCAGTGTCTGCGTTCAGCGCGATTAATCTGTAGCCAGGAGTGACATACAATATCCTGGATTCGCTGCCGTCTTGCCAGTAGGCTAGGCCGCGGCCGGAAAGCTGACGCGGTGCGTTCTCTCCGCGCAGCCCTTCCTCATAGCGAAACATCCATAGCAGCTCGCCTGTAGCGGCATCCAGAGCAACCACCGAGCGCCGTGATCCGGCCGTGCTGAATAACTTGCCGCCCACCATCAGCGGAGTCGATTGGAAGCGGTATTCCGGTGACGGCCCCAGATTATCGGTCTTGAAGCGCCATGCCACTGTCAGTTGATCGAAATTTTCTGCGTCGATCTGCGCCAGTGGTGCATAGCGGGTGTGACCGAGATCGCCGCCGTAACTAGGCCATTCCCCAGCAGTGGTGCCCTGCTGGGCAGAAATGGCGGGGGATAGAAGCAGGGCGGTCCCAAGAGTAAAAATAAAGGATAGAGCAGAAGCTATGCGGTGGATTAGTCTCATTCTAGGCACCCGAATATTTTCGGAGAGTCTAGCATAGCCCGCGACAAGCAGAATGATTTTAGATATGCTCCTTGCTAGTTAAGAGTGTTCAATAACAAGAAAGACAAAGGATAGCTCTGCGCACCATGTCTAGAGGACTCATTATCTCCGCTGCGTTTTTTTCTCTATTTCCGAGTATGCAAGCGCTCGCCCAGCAGATAGAGTTATCCAATCAAATCTGGTCTGCCGAAGTTATTCGCGCGAAGGGGCAACCGGTCATTCCACTTTTTGATGGCTGGTTTCCCAACGAGGATGGCAGCAGCACCATCTGCTTCGGCTTCTTTAACATGAATTCCGAGGAAGCGCTTAACATCCCCGCGGGAGAGGAAAATTACCTCGACACGGACTATCCCGGCTTGGACCTTAGTGGCGTTATGCTACCCACACATTTCGATCCCCTGCCGCCTCGCTACCGTCATGTCTTCTGCGCCTTCAGTATTAATGTACCAGCAGATTTCGACTCGGATAACAGAATCACCTGGCATTTGAATAGTAATCGTCAGGAACTGGAAGTGCCCGGCAAGGTGATCGCGCCCTATGTGCTGGACGAGCCAAGTTCGAATGGCCGCGGTGATATCGCACCGCTGGTCAGGCTTGAGGATTCTGGGCAAGCCATTCGAGGACGGGCTGGTATTCAATACCCACAAGTCATTCAGGCGAAGGTGAATGAATCCATCGCATTGAGCGCACACATCGAGCACGGGGATATCGAGGTCTGGGTGGGTTGGTCACACCATAGCGGGCCGGGAAGTGTACAGTTTACTAACAAAGAGTATATGACAGAGAGCGGCTCGAGTACGTCTACCGAGCTGCAGATAAGCGAGGCAGGAGAGTATGTGATTCGAATGCAAACGATCGACGATATTGCCGCATTTGAATTTTATTGCTGTCATACCAATGCCTATTTTTCAATACAAGTAGTTGACTGAAGGGCCAAAGGCTCCAAGGATCCACTCATGATAACTATCACTCGTTTGAAAACACTTGTCAGCGTAGTGGCTCTCGCCGCAGCTCACACGGTGTTGGCGCAAGAAGCGCCGACCTACTCCCGTGATGTTGCGCCGATACTGCAGGACAAGTGTGCGTCTTGCCACAATCCCGAAGGCATCGGCCCCATGCCGCTGCTGACTTACCAGCAGGTGCGGCCCTTCGCTGCGCTCATTAAGGATCGCACCACCAAGCGCATCATGCCGCCTTGGCACTTGGACCCGACGGTAGGTATTCAAGAATTCAAGAACGATATGTCACTCTCAGAACAGGAAATAGCTACGCTTAGTGCCTGGGCAGATGCCGGCGCACCGGAAGGTGATCGCGCCGACATGCCAGCTCCGCTGGAAATTGCCAGCGGCGCAGCCTGGCAGTTGCAAGAACAGATGGGCCCACCGGATCTGATTATTCGCTCTGCGCCCTATGATGTAATCGCCAACGGTCAGGATCAGTGGTGGATGCCAAATATGCCTTTCGATGGCCTGGAGAAAGAGCGCTGGCTGCGTGCCGCAGAATTCAAACCCTCCTATCCCCTGGGCAAGAAAGTCGTGCACCACGGCCACGCCGTGCTGGTTCCGAAAAACCCCGAAGAGGATGGTCGCCGCTCGGTGGCGCTGGCGCGTTATGGTGTCGGCAAGTCCTGGGAGATCTATCCCGAGGGAACCGGCATGCGTGTGCCTACCGATGGTCACATCGCCTGGAACCTACACTATTTCCCGGTAGGTGATGAGGGTCCGGGGGACGTGGTGGAGGTAGGCCTGTGGTTCTATCCAGAGGGTGAGAGACCGGAATTGGAGACTGCAGGCGAGGCTATGTTTCGTGTCGATGGATTGAACGGCATGGCAAGAGGCCAGGACATCGTCATTCCACCCCACGGTTACCAGGTTTTGCAGGGCACCCACGTGTTGGATTCCCCTGCAATCATCCACAGCTACCGGCCCCATATGCACATGCGTGGCAGGGTCATGACCATGGAGGCGATCTACCCCGACGGGCGCAAAGAAGTGCTAAGTCAGGTAAATAAGTACAACCACAATTGGCAGATATCCTATATCTATGCCGACGAGTCCAAGCCTATCTTGCCCAAGGGAACGGTGTTGCAGTTCTCCTCGGTCTTCGATAACACCGCCAACAATCCGATCAACCCGGACCCAGAACAGTGGGTGGTGTTCGGGCGGCGTGGAGTGGATGAGATGAATCACGCCTGGCTGGGTATGACCTATATAAACGAAGAACAATACGGCACTGCCATCGCTGAGCGGCGTGCCAGTCAGGAAACTTTGCGGGTGAGTCAGTAGAGAGCAGAGAGGCAGTAGATCATGAGGAGACAGAGCACTAGAGAAAAGATGCCACAGCTGCTGGCGCTTGCTTGTCTGCTGGCATCGGGGTCGAGTTTCGCGCAGGAACTGCAACAAGCCAATTTTGAAGAAGGTCAGGCGGAGCGGGGAGAGGCGCTGTATCAACAAAACTGCGGGGCCTGTCACCTTGCAGATCTATCGGGCTCTTTCGAGGCGCCCAATCTCGCCGATAGCAGCTTTCGCAACAACTGGACTAATCGAGGCATGCCGGAATTTTTGGATATGCTGCGACGCACCATGCCTCCTCAGGCACCGGGTTCTCTCAACGAGTCACAATATCAGGACGTCTCTGCCTTCCTGCTGAGTGCCAATGCTATTCCTGCTGGTAGCGCAGCCACCCTAACGGCCGCCAATGCAGTGGTATTTCTCAATGGCGACGCAAGCGTAGTGGCAAGTGGCGTGCAACGCACACCGGTGCCCGGGCGTGCCGGCACCGTGCCTTCACCTCACACTCGTAATGCGGTGCCGGAGATCGCCACCGTCTATTCCAGTGACAGGGCAGTGAGTCGCAGCTACACAGACATTAACAATAGCGCCATCGACAAATTCCGCAATGTCAGCAGCGCAGAGCTGGCCAATCCTCTAGCTGCGGACTGGACTTACTGGCGCCGCAGCCCACAGAGTCAGGGCTATACCCCGCTGGATCAGATCACTACCGAGAACGTCAGCTCACTCAGTCTGGCCTGGGTGTGGGGCATGGAAGCCGGGCGTAGCCAACCGGCACCACTGGTCCGCGACGGCATCATCTTCATTCCTAACTTCGGTAATGTGGTTCAGGCGCTGGATGGACGCGATGGCTCGCTGCTGTGGGAATATCGCCGCCAGTTCCCAGAGGGAGGCCGCAGCGGAGGACTATTACGCACGCTGGCCATGTGGGAAGACATGATATTTGTAGCTACTACCGATGCGCATTTGGTGGCACTGGACGCGCGAACTGGCGCGGTACGCTGGGACAGCGAGATAGCCGACGAGACACTGGGCTATTCCAATACCAGCGGCCCAATCGTTGCCGACGGTATTGTTATTAATGGTATCACTGGCTGTGGTCGCTTCTTCGAACAGAGTTGTTTTATTACCGGTCACGATGCCAACAGCGGTGAGGAATTGTGGAAGACTTTTACCATCGCGCAACCCGGCGAGCCAGGTGGAGATACCTGGGGCGATCTGCCGTTGGAGTTTCGCGGCGGCGGCGATGTGTGGATCACCGGCAGCTGGGACCCTGAACTGGGCCTGGTATTCTTCGGTGTGGCCCAGGCCAAACCCTGGATGGCGGCGAGTCGTGGGCTCACCACCGAGGACAGCGCCCTGTATTCCAACTCCACTCTAGCCATAGACCCCAAGGACGGACGCATCGTTTGGCATCGGCAACACGTGCCCGGCGAATCACTGGATATGGACGAGGCCTTCGAGCAAGTACTGATCGACGTGCTTGACGAACCCTATCTTTTTACCATCGGCAAGAGTGGCATCCTGTGGAAACTGGACAGGCGCACGGGTGAATTCAAGGGTCTGCAGGAAACCGTGTTCCAGAATGTGTTCTCCGATATCAACCTGGAATCCGGCGAGGTGCGCTATCGTGAGGATATTCGCAATATGCAAGTGGGCGAGTGGCTTAGTGTCTGTCCCTCCACTGCCGGCGGTCATAACTGGCAGTCTACGGGCTATCACCCCCCTACTCGAAACTTGGTCATCCCCCTCAGTCAGTCCTGTATGGAGATGTCGCCACGAGAAGTGACTTTCGAAGTCGGCTCCGGTGGCAATCAGGGCGACAGACGCTGGATGGAGATGCCAAACACGGAGGGCCAGTTCGGCAAACTCTCTGCCTTTAACGTCGATTCTATGGAAGAGAGCTGGAGCATAGAACAGCGTGCACCCTTTCTTACCGCCGCGCTGACAACGGCGGGTGGGCTAGTGTTCATCGGCGACTACGACAGGTATGTGCATGCCTATGATGTGGAAACAGGGGAGGAACTGTGGCGCAGTCGTCTTGCAACCTCGGCTCAGGGCTTCCCGGTAAGCTTCGCCATCGACGGTGAGCAATACATCGCTATTCCCGCCGGTCGCGATGGTGGTAGCCCCTGGCGCATCGGCAGTTTTCTGGCACCGGAATTGATCAGCCCAACGGGTCACAACGCACTCTACGTATTTAAGCTCAATCAATGAATCTTCACAGTTGCCTCAAGCTCAACCGAGAATGTCTGGCGACACTAATTTTCTGCTTCGCGTCGCAAGTTCATGGCGACACGATTCCCGCTGAGAACGGTGACATTGTCATCACGCCCCTAGTGCATTCCAGCGTGCAGCTGCAATATCGGGGCATGGTTATCCAGATAGATCCCTGGAGCGCCATTAGCATGAGCAACTACCAAATCGCCGATCTTATACTGATAACAGACAACCCCGGCCATCATCTCGATACGCTTGCCATCGACGCGCTCAGCGATTCAGAGACTGTTCTCATAGCGCCTACCAACAGCGCCAGCCAACTATTCGATGCCGTGATCATGGGCAGCGGCGCTAGCCGGCGAGTAGCAAGTGCTGAAGTAGAAGTACTAGTGGAAGTAATCGATGCCTACGACCTGACACCCGGCGCACCAGCGCACCCCAAGGGTGATGCGAATGGCTATGTGTTAACCATCGGCGGCAAGCGTCTGCTGTTTGCGGGAGTGACAGAGTGCGTTGACGAGTTAAAGACTCTCGGCAACATCGATGTGGCGTTCATGCCGCTCAACATTCCCCCGGCACGAATGACGCCGGCGGACTCGGCGGCATGCACAAGACTGATAGCCCCAGACATCGTCTACAGCTATCACTATGACCAGAGTTATGCGCGCAGGGTAAACGATCCGGAGAGTGAGCTGAGCACTTTACCCGGTGGCCTAACAGTAGATGAGAGTATCGAAGCTTTTGCCAACGCACTAGAGGGCAGCGGCATCGAATACCGCCAGAGCAACTGGTACCCGCCTCGATTCCAACTCGACAGCAACTGGCCCAAGCTACCCCTAGGACAGCGCTGGCTCACCGGCGGCCTCGGCGGCATGTGCATTGGCCACAATGACGAGGTGTTCCTGCTAAATAGACAGAACGTAGTAGGGGATGACTTAGACGCGGCCTTGCTGGCACCACCCATTGTGCAGCTCGACGCCGAGGGAAATACCGTAAAAGGCTGGGGAGATGCGAAGCGCATAGGCGGCAGATTGCACGACTGTCATGCCAATGCCGATGGATCGCTGTGGTTAGTGCCCGCGGCAACGGGGCACATACAGAAGTGGTCCGCTAACCAAGAACTACTAATGCAGATTGGCGAAGACAATGTTTTCGACTCCAGCGATCAGGGTCGTAACGGTCAGCCAAGGAATTCCGACAGCGCACAATTTTTTCTACCGGCCGCCATCGATGTTGACGAGAGCACGGGAGAGATTTTTGTGGCCGATGGCGAACTGCCGGGAGGCAATAGCCGCATCGCCGTATTCGATTCATCCGGAGGCTTCCTGCGCCAATGGACACTACAGCGAGATGCAGATGATCAACGCATCGAACTGCCCCATTGTCTGCGGTTATCCAATGACGGTCTGGTGTACGTCTGTGACCGTCGTGCCGACCGCATTCAGGTCTTCGACAGAGCTGGGAACCTGCAGAGGAATATCCCACTGCCATTCACCGCGCTGTCAGATGCCAGCGACCGAGTCAGTGGTATCAGAGGCAATGCGGTAGTACTCGCCTTCTCCCCCGATCCGCAGCAGGAATTTCTGTATGTACTAAATCAAAATACCGTTGCGGTTGAAGTTCTCGAGAGAGCTAGCGGGGATTGGCTCACGCGTTTCGGTGAGGGGCCCGGTCGCTATCCTGGCCAATTTGAACTTCCCCATGGCATTGCAGTGGATAGCGAGGGCAATGTTTATGTGGCGGAGCAGGAAGGTAGGCGTGTGCAACGGTTTTTGCTTCGGTAGAACAGGGGGAGATCGCGCTTTTCTAATCCAGTGTATTAACTCGTGCTGTGCCAATCTTTTCCTATGAGTGCGTGTGATCGATTCCTAAATGACTAACACAGATACGGTAAACAGATTGGCAGGCTAGGCAGTGCGGACTAAGTGTTCGAAACTAATCAAGACGGGAATAAAGAGGCAACAATATGCGAGCAAAGCCACATCGGATTTTCTCACGCTCTGTTCTAATACTACTAGCTTTGAACTTAATAACTGTTGCACAGACAACACTGGCGCAGCAGCCAGACCTTAGCAGCGTCAAAATAACAAGGCTATTAGAGCGACCACTCATAGGGCCAGATATTCATCCTAGTGTAGGAGTGAATATTCAGGGGCCTTCGCTAATACGCGTGCCCGATTGGGTTGAGAATCCTCTTGGTCGCTACTACCTCTATTTCGCAGATCATAAGGGTCTCTATATTCGACTCGCCTACGCAGACGATTTAACCGGACCTTGGCAAATACACGAGCCTGGAAGTCTACATATTGAGGACTCCTATTTTTCGGTAAGCAGGCCGGAAATTTCACAACAACGATTGGATGAGTTAGTTGCAGCTAGGGAAGCGTCCGGCGTTGCCTTCTCCCACAATTTCGAATTAGAGCTAACCGAACCGCATATCGCCTCTCCTGACGTTCACGTCGACGAGGCGAGCAGAACCATCATCATGTATTACCATGGCCTCCAAGACGCCGGCAGGCAACACTCAAGAGTAGCTGCCTCCAGCGATGGCATAAACTTTGTCGCAAAAGAAGAGGACTTGGGACGCACCTATATGCGCGCGTTCAAGCATGAAGACATGACTTATGTACTCGCCATGCCGGGTCAGTTCTATCGCTCAGTAGATGGGCTTAGCAATTTCGAAACAGGGCCTCGTCTATTCGCTTCCAATATGCGACATTCTGCTGTGATAGTTCGAGACGATAACTTGTATGTGTTCTGGACAAGAGTGGGTGATGTTCCAGAGAGCATACTGTTAAGCAGTATCGATATCCGAGATGACTGGGCGCAGTGGCAAGAGTCTGATGAGCTAATAGTGTTGCAACCGGAACACGATTGGGAAGGTGCCGATGCGCCACTAGAGCCATCCATGCGAAGCACAGCCTATGGACACGTTAACCAACTTCGGGATCCCGCTTTGTTTGTCGAGGACGGTGTGGTTTATTTACTGTATGTCGTTGCCGGAGAGAGCGGCATCGCGCTTGCCCGAATAGATTTTTAGGGAGCGACCACAGTTTTCTAATTTCCAAGAGCCCTTTCTTAATCGTGGCCTATCCCTCAGTTTACTTATATTACAATTTCAGGCGAACAAAGATGAGTGATCATTCTCGTAGACAATTTTTGCAAGCATCCTCAGCACTTTTCCCTGCTATGCTTTTCCCTACAGTACTCTCCTCTTGCGCGGCTGCGGCTCCAGCAACTGGCACTGGCGTAGCCTTGGAGCCTTATCCCGCTAGCTGGCTACCTGCAGGCATTCGCTCCCGTTTCGTTAACGATGTAAATGGCTTGCGAATTCATGTGTTGGAGGCTGGCTATGAATCCAGTGACAGGCCAGCCTTACTGTTGTTACATGGCTTTCCCGAACTCGCCTACAGCTGGCGGCGAATAATGGTGCCGTTGGCGCAAGCTGGCTATCACGTTATAGCACCGGACGTGCGTGGTTATGGACGTACTACCGGCTGGAGCGCTGACTACGACACAGACCTGACACCCTTTCGTCGCCTCAACAAAATTCGCGACGCCTTGGGACTGGTTGCCGCTTTTGGTTATGAGTCGGTGGCCGCGGTTATTGGCCACGATGCCGGCGCGCCACTGGCCGGCTGGTGCGCTCTCACTCGTCCAGATATTTTCAAATCTGTGGTAATGATGAGTGCGCCTTTTGGCGGAGTTTCAA
>Ga0316189_10000537_pt1 | contig 38368 bp, 27 predicted proteins | sample LowCovwburrow_MG_FD_204930 | JGI IMG/M metagenome (GOLD analysis project Ga0316189, IMG submission 204930) | Coastal sediment microbial communities from Maine, United States - Lowes Cove worm burrow | ecosystem: Environmental > Aquatic > Marine > Coastal > Sediment | place: USA: Maine...
CCACGTACTTCCGCGCAATGGTCGTGATGTCCGATGGGGTGTTCAACTGCATCGGATTCAACGCCTACAACGAAGGTCAAGCTGAGGCGAATGCGCTGGACATCGCCAACACCGCGTTCGAGAAGTTCGACATCGCGATCTGGTCGATCCTATGGCACAACGGAAGCTTCGACACCCAGCCCATGCAAGACATTACCAAGGGCATCGGGTTCGCACAGGTGAGCCCCTCGGCTGACGAACTCCCTCAGATGTACGCGGCCATGCTCGACTCTCTCCCCAAGGCCATCGTCGACTAGACCGTTTGTTCCTCCGCCTGTTCAGTGAGGTCTCCCATGCGGTCACGCCGCGGCGCCAACGCCATCGAGTTCGCTCTCACCGCCCCCATTTTCTTCGGCATCATGCTCGCGCTGATGGACTACGGTTGGTTCTTCGCCAACCAAGCGGGGCTCGATAACGCCACGGCGAATGGATGCCGCGAGGGAGCCCTGCAGGACCCTGCCGATAAGAAAACGCGCAAACCGATCGCTCACGCGAAGGGCGAGATCAAGACGCGCGCAGCCATGTTCTGCGACGACAACTGCATCACCACCGTGCTGGACCTCAACAGCGGCGTGTACGCCATCCCGCAGCGGTCGCTTCAGTGCTCCACGTCGATGACGTTCGCACCGCTGGTGGGCTTTGCGCCTGTCCCGAAGACCATCACCAGCACGTCGTTCTACCGCCTCGAGTGGCAGCGAACCCCCTAGCAGCCCCGGTGGCACGCAAGCCGCCTATACCAGGAGTGCACCCATGGCATCCCCGCCTCGTAGGCGTCGCCGCGGCGCCGCCGCCATCGAGTTCGCCCTATGGATCAATATTCTGTTCGTGCTGCTGTCCGGTGTAGCCGACTGGGGCTACTACATGAATCAGCGCGTCCGGGTCGCGCGCGCCACCATGGATGGCGCGCGGATGGCGGTGTCCGTGTTCGAGCCGGTCAACACCACCTCGCCGGGCTCTCAGCTCGTCCCCCTCGCGGTGGACCGAACCAAGCTCGTGCTGGGCGGCCTCGGCGTGGCGTGCGACGCAGACTGCGTTGTGGATGTCCGATACTGCGCCCGCGGGGCGGGGGGCAACTGCAAGAAGCCTCCGTTCAACGCTCTGCTGGTCAGCACGAGCGTCAAGTTCACGCCGTTCTTCGGCTGGGCCAAGACACCGGCCCGCCTCGACGAGCGGTTTATGATGGCAGTCCTCAACCAGTAGAAGTGCGGAGGGGTGATGACGCTCTTGACCTTGTCTTTGCTCGGCTGCAGCTGGTTCGAGACCGAGCTCCCGCGGATCTCCCCCCAAGGGGCTGCTGCGCCGGAAGCACCCGCCGCCGAAGTCGAGGCGATTCCCGAGGGCGTCCCGCACTCGGGGGATCGCATCAGCCAGGGCGGCGCCAAGGCCCCCGTCGAGCCGCCAGATCCCGACGCACCCGCGGCCCCGCCGCCGCGCGAATACAACCCGATCCCCTTCCCGATCGAGCCCAAGGAGCCCATGAGCGTGAGCTTCAAGGGCGTGAGGACCAGCAAGCACACCAAGCGCGCTGAGGTCGACTACGGCAGCTTGGACCGCCCGCCCAAGTAGCGCGTCCTCGTGCACCCCCCACCCGGGGAGGTGCCGCTCCCCGACCGCGTGCGTAGCCAGGTGACAACGGTGGCCAGACCACCGACACACCTGTCTCCATGGAGGCCATCATGGCCGACGCGCTCCCCGAGAGTCTCCCCCGCTTGCTCCCCGTGATGGCGCTGCGCCGCGGGGTCCTGCTGCCCGGCGTGGCCGCACCCTACCTGGTTGGACGCGCCCGTTCGCTGGCGGCGCTGAAGGCCAGCCCCGATGGCTGGCTGCTGGTCGCCGCGCAGCGCGAGCCCGCCTCCACCCCGGTCCCGTCCGACCTGCTGCCCACCGCCGTGCTCGCGCGCATCGTCGAGCGCAAGCGGGCGCCCACCGGGCATGCCGAGCGGGTGGTCTTGCAGGGCGTCGCGCGGGTCAACCTCACTGGCTTCCCCTCCATCGAGCCGCACCTGGCGGCGACGTTTGCCCCGATACTGGCCGAGTGGCCTGACACCACGGAGGCCCGCGGCATGGAGCAGGCGCTGCGCAGCGAGGTAGAGGGCGCCGTAGAGGCCCTCGGTGACGCCGCGGTCCAGGTGGCGCTGACGCTGCCGCCTGTGGCGATGGCCGACGTGGTCGCCACCGGCCTGCAGGCCTCCCCTGAGTTCTTCAAGGAGGTGCTGACCACGCTCGACCCGCTCGCCCGGACCGAGAAGGTGCTCGTGCAACTGGTCAAGGCCCGGGAGGCCCACGCGGCGCGGGACTCGATCAAGGAGCGCGTCCAGAACGCGACCCGCGGACAGCAGCGCGAGTTCGTGCTGCGGCAGCAGCTCAAGGCCATCCAGGAAGAGCTCGGCGAGGGCGGGGAGGACGACGACCTGTCCCGCCTCCGTGAGCGGCTCGCCGAGACTGATCTGCCCGACGAGGTCACCGAGGTCGTCGACCGCGAGCTGCGCCGGCTCGAGCGGATCGCCGCCGCCAGCCCCGAGCGCTCGGTGGCGCTGGACTGGCTCGAGTGGATCGCCCAGATGCCGTGGGGACGCGCCTCCGCGGTCGACCTGGACCTCAACACCCTCGAGGAAGCGCTGGACCATAGCCACCACGGTCTCGACGAGGTGAAGCGCCAGGTGGTCGAGTACCTCTCGGTCCGCAGGCTGGCCGGCGCGGGCCGCGCAGACGTGTTGCTGCTGGTCGGTCCGCCCGGGGTCGGCAAGACGAGCATCGGCAAGGCCATCGCCGACGCCACCGGACGCAAGCTCGTGCGGGTGGCCCTGGGCGGCCTGCGCGACGAAGCGGAGCTGCGGGGCCACCGTCGGACCTACATCGGAGCGCGTCCCGGCCGTCTTGTCGAGGGGATCCGCCGCGCGGGGACCGCCGACCCGGTGATCCTGCTCGACGAGGTCGACAAGCTCGGCTCGGGCGTGTGGGGCGACCCCGGCTCCGCGCTGCTCGAGATCCTCGATCCGGAGCAGAACGACAGCTTCGTGGACCGGTACCTGGAGGTCCCGTTCGACCTGTCCCGCGCGCTGTTCATCGCGACCGCCAACGACCTGGGGAAGATCCCGGGGCCGCTGCGCGACCGGATGCAGGTCCTCGACATCGCCGGCTATAGCCAGGCCGATAAGCTGGTGATCGCCCGCGAGCACCTGCTCGGGACGATCGCGCGCAACGCCGGCCTGCAGGCCGAGGACGTCACGTTCACCGACGGAGCTCTACAGCTCGCCATCGCCGGCTGGACCCGGGAAGCGGGCGTGCGCGAGCTGCAGCGCGTGCTGGGAAAAGTGTACCGCGCAGCGGCCGTGCGGCGCGCCCGAGGCACCGAGGACGGCCCGCTGCACGTCGACGCGGACAACATCGCGGAGTGGCTCGGGAGGCGGCCGTTCCACGAGCAGGAGCCCGAGGTCACCAAGCAACCCGGCATCGCCCGCGGGCTCGCCTGGAGCCCCAGCGGCGGGAGCGTCCTGTACGTGGAAGCGAGCACCCTCCCGGGCAGCGGGAACCTGGTCCTGACCGGCCAGCTCGGCGACGTGATGAAGGAGTCCGCGCGCGCGGCGCTGACCTATGTGCTCGCCCACGCCGAGGCGCTCGACATCCCGCTGGATGTGCTGCGCGACAAGGACGTGCACATCCACGTGCCCGCGGGCGGCATCCCCAAGGACGGTCCGAGCGCCGGGGTCACGATGTTCACCACCCTCGCGTCGCTGCTGTCTGGACGCGCTGTTCGTGACGATGTCGCAATGACCGGCGAGGCGACGCTCCGCGGCCGCGTGCTGCCGGTGGGCGGGATCCAGTCCAAGGTGCTCGCGGCACACCGGCAGGGCCTCCAGCGGATCATCCTGCCGCGGCGCAACGAGGCCGATCTGGACGACATCCCCGCCGAGGTGCGCGCGGAGCTGGACCTGGTCCTCGTCGACGAGATGGACGAGGTGTTGCGCGCCGCCCTGGTCCCCGCGGCGGGTCGGGCGGTGCAGGCCGCCTGACAAGTCGACACGACCCCCGACGTTCGTGTACTTTGAACCGGGCACGTCGGGAGTCGCCAATGATCCTCTCCACCCTCCTTCTGCCGCAGCCCGCGCTGGGCTGTGGCGGCTTTCTGTGCAGCAATGCGCAGCCCATCGTCCAGAACGCCGAGCGCATCGTGTTCGACCTCGGCGATGGCGAAGTGCAAGCCCATGTGCAGATCTTCTACGAGGGGCCCAGCACGGAGTTCGCGTGGATCGTTCCGGTCGCCACCGAGCCCGAGCTGTTCGCCAGCCCCCAGGCGCTGTTCAACGTGCTCCCCATCGCCACTGGTCCCGTGTTTCAGCTGAATCAAGTCATCGAGGGCAACTGCCGGACCCGAGGCATCGAAAGTGCCGCTCAAGCCCCCGTCTTCTCCAACGGCAGCTCCACCGACGTGACCGTCGTGAGCGAAGGGCAGGTCGGACCGTTCGACACCCTCGTGCTGCAGGCGAGCAGCGACGTCGCGCTGCTCGACTACCTGCAGGCCAATGGGTACGACCTCCCGGACACGCTCGACGCCGCACTCGCGCCGTACATCGCCGAAGAAGCCTACTTCGTTGCGCTCAAGCTGCAGAGCGACCGCAACTCCGGCGACATCACCCCGCTCGGCATGCGCTACGCGGGCGACAGCGCGTCGGTGCCCATCCAGCTCACCTCGCTCGCCGCGGCACCCGACACGCGGCTCGAGGTCTACGTGTTCGCCGAGGAGCGCGCGGTCCCCACCTCGTACCTGCACGTGCAGATCAACGACGCTGCGATCGACTGGTGGACGGGCGGTCTGAACTACCCAGAGGTGATCACCGTGGCTGCAGACGAAGCGGGCGGTCACGCCTTCGCCACCGACTTCGCCGGCGACCCCGCGTTTCTGCAGAACGTCGTGTACAAGGGCTCGTGGGGCGAAGGAGGGCTGCTCGATCAGACCACCCCGGAGGACTGGGTCGATCACTTGCGGCGCGTCCTCCCGGGCTCCCCAGAGATGGAGAACATCATCGACGAGGTGCTGCAGAGCACGGATCCTTTTGACCCCGTTCGCTGGACCGCGGTGGTCCAGGAGCGGATCGTCCGTCCGCTGGAGGACATCGAGGAGATGTTCCGCAGCGCATATCTCACCCGGCTCACCTCGAGCCTCGACGCTGATGAGATGACCGTCGACCCGATCTTCGAGACCAACCCCGACATGAGTGTGCCCGCCTTCGATGTCGCGCAGGTCCGCAGTGCCGACCTGGTCTTCGAGTGCCGCCGCGGAAAGACCATGGACAAGGTGGACCGCCGCCTCGAGCTCGCCGACGGCCGCGTGATCGCGCTGCCGAGCCAGGCCTGGTTCACCGATCAGCGCATCACCGAGATCGAGTACCTGTCCGACCTGGGCGCCACGAAGGCCCAGGTCATCGAGCAGACCGGCACCAGCGGCGTCCCCGAGGTGCTGTTCGACGCCACCCAAGAGCTCGCGGCGCTGGTGGATGCTCACAACGGTCGCCTGCTCGGCTGTAGGTGCAGCAGCACCGGCGGCACGCTGCCTGGCTCGCTAGCGCTGTTCGGGTTGCTCGGGCTCGGCGCCCGCCGGCGTCGCCAGCGCTGACCGGCGGTCCTGGGCGCGGTCGACCGCGGTGAGCGCGGCCTCGATGACCCCGACGCCCAGCACGCGTCCCTGATCCAGCGTCCGCCGGAACGCCCTGGCGCCGCGCTCGCCGGCGTACAGGGCGCCCAGGTGCCGGGTCAAGTGGTGGATCTTGAAGCCGGGCACCGCGAGCCACGCTGCGAGGTACGGGATCAGCGCGCGCGCGACCTCGGCCCGCGGGCGCGGCGCCGTGGGCGGGTCTCCGAACACCCGGTGGTCCGCCTCTGCCAGCAGGTACGGCCGGTCGCGGATCGCGCGGCCCAGCATCACGCCGTCGACGTGGGCCAGGTGGTCGATCGCTTCGTCCAGCGTGGTGATCCCGCCGTTGATCTCGATCTGCAGCTGGGGATGCTCGCGCTTCAGCCGGTGGACCTCGGCGTGGCGCAGCGGCGGGACGTCGCGGTTCTGCTTGGGGGACAGCCCGGCGGTCCACGCCTTGCGCGCGTGCACGGTGAACCGGTCGCAGCCGGCCGGCGCGACGACCTGCACAAAGTGCGCCATGTCCTCGTAGCGGTCGAGCTCGTCGAGCCCGATCCGGTGCTTGACCGTGACCGGGATCGCCACCGCGTCGCGCATCGCTGCCACGGCCTCCGCGACGCGCTCGGGGCGACGCATCAGCACGACCCCGAAGGACCCCGACTGGACGCGGGCACTGGGGCAGCCGACGTTGAGGTTCACCTCGTCGTAGCCGAGGTCTTCAGCGATCCGCGCGGCGCGGACCAAGCGCGGGGGGTCGTCCCCGCCGAGCTGGAGCGCGATCGGGTGCTGCCCGGGGTCGTAGCCGAGCAGCCGCGCATGGTCCCCATGGATCACGGCCTGCGCGACCACCATCTCGGTGTACAGCAGCGTGCGCCGCGTGAGCAGGCGCACGAGCGCGCGAAAGTGCCGGTCGGTGACGTCCATCATCGGCGCGACGGACAGCGGCGGAGTGACGGTGCGGGGTTCCACCCTCACCGGATACCCCGCGGGCCCAGCATCCCCCACCAGCGCGGATAGGTGGGCCGCAGTGAGACGGGAGGCCGAGGTGGCGGCAGCACTCGACGAGATCGAGCGGGAGGCGCTGGCATCGCTACCCAAGATGGTGGCGGACTACTTCGCCGGCGGCGCGCGCGACGAGGTGACGCTGCGCGCGAACCGGACCGCCTGGGACGCGCTGCGGCTCCACCACCGCGTACTGGTGGACGTCTCGACGGTGGACACCTCAGTCGCGGTACCCGGGGGTCGCAGCGCCACTCCGGTGATCGTCGCTCCCACCGCGTTTCATGGCCTGGCCCACCGGCAGGCCGAGCTGGCGACCGCGGCCGGGGTGCGGGCGGCCGGCGGCGCGATGTGCCTGTCGACGCTGTCGAACGCGCCCGTCGAGGAGGTGGTGGCCGCCGCGGGCACGGCCCCGGTGCTGTTTCAGCTGTACGTGTACAAGGACCGCGGTGCCACCACCGCGATCATCGAGCGCGCCCGCGCGGCGGGCTGCCGAGCGCTGATGGTCACCGTGGACGCCGCGGTGCTCGGCACCCGAGAGCGCGACGTGCACAACGGATTCCACCTCCCTGCGCACCTGCTGCTGCCCAACGCCGCGCCGTCCGGCTCGCAGGTGCCTGCGGCGGGTGGCGAGTCGGGACTGGCCCGGTATGTGGCCGATCAGCTCGACCAGTCGCTGTCCTGGTCCGACCTCGACCCGATCGTGGAGACTGCCGGCCTGCCGGTGTGGGTCAAGGGCATCGTGCGGGGAGATGACGCAGCTCGTGCCGCCGAGCTCGGGGTCGCCGGCATCGTCGTCAGCAACCACGGCGGGCGCCAGCTCGACCGCGGCGTGCCCACGGTCGAGGCGCTGCCCGCAGTGGTCGCCGCCGTGGACGGTCGGTGCCCGGTCTGGGTCGACGGCGGGATCCGCCGGGGCACGCAAGTCGCCATGGCGCTGGCGCTCGGGGCCTCCGCGGTGATGGTGGGCCGCCCCGTGCTGTGGGGCCTCGCGGTGGGTGGGGCAGACGGGGTCCGCGACGTGCTCCTGCAGCTGCAGACCGAGCTCGTCGAGGCGATGGGGCTGCTCGGCGCTCCCACCGTGGCCCACCTCACGCCGGACCTGGTCAGCCGCCGCTGCCCCTGAACTTGTCCGCGTCCTCGCGGAACAGGAAGTTGAAGGTGGTGAGCGATCCGAACGAGCGGGTGAGATACGCCTGCAGCTCCGCCACGTCGCCCGGGTCGAGCTTGGGGTGGTTGTTGAGCTTCTGCTCCAGCACCCGCAGCTTCTCGCGCACCGCGGTCACCTTCCGAAACAGGGTGTGTGCGTCAACCTCCTTGACGACGCGCCCCTCGCTGTCCCGGAACGCCACGTGGCCGCCCACCATGCGCGGCGACAGCGACGGCTCGCCGCCGCCCGCCTCGTCGCGCAACGCTTGACGCACCGCGTCAACCACCACTTCGTACAGCTCACTTGGGTCGTCCATCAGTCCCACTCCATCGCGCCACCGGGAAGAAAATACGCGATCAACATTCGCCCTCCGGTCACCTCGGGGATGTGGTGGCTCCCTGGCGCGGCGACGACCCAGCCCGGGGGCTGCCCCATGAACGTGGGGGACCCCTGAAGCGCGAAGCACAGGCTGGCCTCGCCGTTGGGGTGGGTGTGGCCCGCGCCCGCGCCCGACATGTCGACCACATCGATGCTCAAGCCCTGCGTGGCGTCCGCGGGCTTCGCCAGCCGCCCGAACGTCAGCGTCTCGGTCGCCCGGCGTGGCGTCAGCCATCCCTCGCTGTGGGCGGCCATCAACGCTGTGCGCACGGCCGCCTGATCGGCGGGACCGATCGCGGCCTCGAGCGCAGCCCTCGCCGCTGGATTCGCCAGATCGACGGCCGCGACCCGCTGCGCCAACGGCACCAAGATCGACAGCACTTCTTCCTTGCTCGGCATCAGTCCTCCAGGGAGAGCAGGTTGCGCGTCAGGATGGCACCGGTGAACGCGGGGCGCAGGTAGAATCCGCGCGGCGTCTCCTTCACCCAGTCGCCCCCTTCGTCGAGCGCCCAGGCGGCGCTGTGCCGGTCCGCGCCCTTGGGGCGCAGCTGTAGCACCTTGCCCCGCCGCCCGTCGATCTGCCACAGCTGGCCCTCGGCGACCAGCGCAGCGAGCTCGTCCCAGTCAGCGCGAAGCTGCGCCTGCTCCGAGGGATTGGGGGTCCACAGCACGCCGGTACCCACCGTGCGACCCGCGGGCGGCCCTGCCCCCACGATGGGCACCCAGAGCACCCGCGACAGCTTGGCGCGTACCCAGCTGTCCCCCCAGGCTCCGATGGCGTCGGGCGCGAGCCGGGCCGTGCACACGAACGTCCCCTCGCTCGGTCGCCCGCGCGCGTCGACCGGGATGGTCTTCAGCTCGACCCCGAGGTGCGGAAAGTCCGGCAGCGCGCGACTGCTCGCGGTCGCTCCCAGCACAAGCTCGAGCAGCTGCCCGATCCAGCCCTTCGCGCGGCGCAGATCGGGTGGAACCGCCACGAGGTGCTGAGCGGCGACCCAGCCCAGCGTGCGCCCCGCCATCGCGTCGGCGCGCGCGATCAGCTCCGCCTCCGACCGCGGGGGTGCCGGGGTTGCGATGGTCATGGCGTGCCGCCGACCTCCCCCTCGAAGACCTTGCGTGCCGCCAGCACCTCCCACTGCGACAGATCCGGCGCGCCGCGGACCGTGTGGTAGGGAGGGTGGAGGTCGGGAACCGGCTCCATCAGGTGGCCGACCACCTCGAGCAGCCACCGGCGCGGGACCACCACGTACCGGGCCCCGCCGGGGTGGAGCACCGAGACGAGGTCGGACTCGGGCAGCAGTCCGCTGGATGTCGGCCAGACTGCGTGGCTCCAGGGAAGCGAATCGTCGTGCGGTCGCAGCATGCCGTAGCTCGCGACGGGGCCGCTGTCGGCAGCCGCGTCGAGCAGGTCCTTGAGCTCTGCGTAGCTGTTTCCGCGGGAGCGCACGGCCAGCTCATAGAACGCTTCGCGCATGGGGTGATCGGTCTGCGGGAGCCAGTCGACCCACACGCCGTCGCGCAGGACGACCGGCTGCAGCGTGTCGAGGCGAGGGAGATCGAGCGCGGACACCGCGAGCTGCAGCAGCCGGTACAGTCCCCCCAGGTTCTCCGAGCCTGTGATCGCCAGGTTGTCGCGGTTGGCCGGAAGCGCGACCGGCTCGCCCGCCAGCGGGAGCGCCGCGATCTCGTCGACGAGCAGCAACCGGGCGGAGTCGTAGCAGTCCCCGCAGGAGGCGAGCCACACGCCATCGCCGTCACAGCGGAACGGCACCGCATCGGCGCGGCGGAGGTTGTCGATGGCGACCTCCAGGGCCTGCGATGGGTCCAGGCCCCAGCCCTCGAGGCGCTCGACCGGCACGCTGACGATGTTGGTGGGCGTGTCGTACACCACCTCGACGCCCAGATCATCGGTGAGCGGCAGGAACGTCTGCGACAGCTGCCAGCCGTCGACCCCGTCGGCCTGAAGCTGGAGCCCGACGATCACGTGGTGGGCCCGCTGGCGAACGCGCGGCCGCAGGTGGGCACGCGCATCGCCCGCCTGGGCGAGGGGCGAGGGCTGGGACGCCTCGAAGATGCTGGCCGCGATCTGCAGGAGCAACGCCTCGTGATGCTTCGGGTCAGTCCGCAGCCACTCCTCGAAGCGGTTGCCGAGCCAGGAGACCGACCCCGACGAGAGGCGGAGCGCGAAGGCATCCGCATCGTAGTTGGCGGGCACGCCCAATGTGGAGAGCACCGACAGCAGCCGCAGCGCGAACGTGTCCCGCAGATCGGCGGAGTGCGGTGCTGCGCCCTCCGTGCCTTCGGGACGCATTCGCGTCAGCAACTTGCTGAAGAATGCCAACGTGCCTCCACCCCCAGGGTACGACGGCGGCGGCGTCTCCAACAAGCGCGACGGATCACGCTCCGGGGGGAAGCGGCGGCGGACCGGCGAGCTGGGCGGCGAGGGCGGGCACATCTGCCGGCGCCTTCCAGACTTCCCAACCGGGCTGCCAGACGAGGTGCGCGGCGTCCGGGGCGGCCTGCACGGCAGCGACCACCTCGGCCAGCGTCCTCTGCGCCTGGCCGTCGGGCCCGTTGTAGTGGAATCGCGCCTCGCCGGGAAGCGGCGGCGGCCCCGCGGCACCGGGGGGAGCCGGCGGAAGCTGCGCCGCGATGGGCGCGACCGCGGACGGGGGCTTCCACTCGGCCCAGCCGGGCTGCCACACCGAGTGGGAGGCACTCGGGTGGGCGCTGACGCGCTGCACGACCTCAGCCAGCGAGAGCTGCGCCTGACCGCCGGGCCCGGTGTAGTGGTAGACCCCTTGCTGAGGCGGCGGCGGTGGCGCGGCGCCCTGCGCGTTGGCGATGTTGGCGCCCACCTGGTTGCCGACGCCGAACCCAACCCCCATGGAGGCGCCGATGCCGCCCACGCCGGTGTTCTTGGCCGCGTGCTCGATGGCGTCGGCCGCCTTGAGCTGAGTGTACGCGTTGAGGTTGCCCAGGATCCCGATCTTGCTGCGCGTGTCGAGCGCTTCCTCAACCTCCTCGGGCAGGTTCACGCTGGAGATGGTGAAGTCGGTGAGCGTGATGCCGTACAGCTCGGCGAACGCCGGGTTGATCTGGTCGCGGAGTTGATCGCCGAGATCTTGGTAGTTGGCAGCGAGATCGAGCACCGCGATCTGGGACTGGCCGATGGTCTGCGCCAGCGTGGCGACCAGCTTGCGCTTCAGCTGCCCGTTGATCTCGTCGGTGGTGAACAGGCCGTCGGTGCCCACGAGCTGGCGAAGAAACACCGCCGGATCCGTGATTCGGTAGCTGAAGATCCCGAACGCCCGGATCCGCACCGGACCAAACTCGGCGTCGCGAACCATCACTGGCCGCTGGGTGCCCCAGCCGTTGTCGGTGTACTGGCGGGTATTCATGAAGTAGACGTCGCCCTTGTACGGCTCCTCGAGCTTGTACGCGATCGACTGAAAGAAGCGCATCAGCGGCGCATTGCGCGTATCGAGCGCGTACGTGCCGGGGCCGAAGACCTCCGAGAGCTTCCCTTCGGAGAGAAACACACAGGCCTGGCCCTCGCGAACGACGACCTTGCTCTTGTCCGTGATGGCCTGGTTGTGTGTCGGGACGCGGTAGACGAGCGTGTCGTTGCTGTCGTCGGTCCAGTCGATGACCTCCAACATCTGCGCGCCGGCTTGCTGCTTGAGCGAGTCCCAGATTCCCATGATGCCTCCCCTCGACAGAGTACTTCGCCACAGGCTACGGCGCCGCGGGGAGACGATTGCATTCGGATCTGTCATTCGCCTGGGTCGAGCGCCTCGGGTCCCGCGGCATCGGTGTCCTCGCAGCGCTCGGCGGCGGGCTGCTCGCGCTGGCCATTCCGGCGTTCACGCCCGTCTTCGTGGATCTCGCCCTCATCGTGAGCGGGACCGCAGGGCTGATCGCAGCGGTCCTCGCGTTGCAGACCCATCGACGCCTGGTGGCCCTGCCGCTGGAGCTCGGCGACGTGATGGCCCGCGGACGCGTTGACGGGCGGGACGTCCTGCGCCTTCGGGCCCGGTTGGGCCGCGGGCGGGCGGCGCGCGACCCCGCTGTAGAGATTACCTTCGAGGGTACAGACGGGGACCGGGTCGACCTGGAGGCGCTGATCCCGGCCGTCTCGCTCTGTGGACCCTTCACGGTGCAGTGCGCCAGCCCTCTGGGTCCCGGCCGGGTGCACGTACGCCTCACCGTGTGGGCCAACGGGCAGCGCTGGCACGCCCAGGCGTCCTACGCCCTCGACGCGGGAGTCGTGGGACGCTTCGGCGGCGTCGCGATCGTGGCGGGCCGCGTGCGCTGGACCGCTGGGTGGGACCGCCCCGTGTGAGTCAGTCCTGGTCGCCGCGGACAAAGCGGCGCGCGACCCGGCGGAGCTCGTCGATGCCGACCGGCTTGTCGAGGAGCTGGTTGGGGGCCTCGTCGAGGAACTTGCGGAGCCGCGAGGACTGCACGCCGCCCGAGATGAACACGAACCGCTTCGCGAGCTCGGGGCGTGCCGCTGACACCCTGCTGTACAGCTCCATGCCGTCGATGTGCGGCATGGTCAGATCGCAGAACACCACGTCGAAGTGCTCGCCGGCCTCCAGCCGCTTGAGCGCCTCGCGCGGGTCGGACTCGAGCACGACCTCGTGGCGGCCCTTGAGGAGGCGGCCGAGAGACCGCAGCACCGTGGGCTCATCGTCGACCATCAGCACGCGACCGTGGCTGTCGTCCGCGGGCTTGGGCTTGGGGACCGCGTCCTCCTCCTTGGACGGAGGCAGCCGGATCTGAAACTCCGAGCCTTCCCCGAGCTTGGTCTGGCAGGTGAGGGTGCCGCCGTGCTGCTCGATCAGGTTCTGGCTGATCGACAGCCCGAGACCCGAGTCCCTGCCTGTCTCGCTGGTGGTGAAGAACGGATCGAAGATCCGGGGGAGAACGTCGGGCTCGATTCCCGGACCGTTGTCGTTGACCACAATCAAGACACCCCCATCGGAGTGGGCCCGTGTGCGCACGGTGACCCGGTTGCGGAGCGGGTCGCGCTCCGGAAAGCACTGCCCTGCGTTGATGAGCAGATTGACCAGCACCTGCGAGAGCTGGGCTTCGTCGCAGATGAGGCGTGGCACCGGTGCGAACTCACGCAAGACGGTGCATGTGTGCCTCAACTCGTGCAGTGACATGTCGATGGACACGTCGACGAGCCGGTGTAGATCGACTCGAACACGCTGGCTCTCCGCGCGGGCGAAGGCCCGCAAGCCGCGCACGATCCTTCGGATCCGCTCGGCGCCGTCGCGGACCTCCACCAACACCTCGTTGAGGGACTCCGTCCGCCCCGAGGGGGATGCCCTCGAGATGGCGCGCAGCTCCTCCACGCCGTGGTCCAGGTTGCCGATCATGAACGTGAGGGGGTTGTTGAGCTCGCGGCTGATGCTGGCCGCCAGCTTCCCGGTGGTGACTAGGCGCTGCTGCCGCGCGAGCTGGTCGCGCAGACGATCGCGCTCGGTGATGCTGTGACACAGCGCCACCCCGAGGGGCTCGACCGGGTCGGCCACCGGCACCAGGCCAACCTCGAATCGATGATCGTCCTGGGTGGCCTCGGCGCGACCGGCGGCCCCGGTGAGGCATGCATCGGCACAATCGCACGTGGTCGGCTGGTCGGCCAGGGAAGGGGTGGCCGAACCGAAGCCGCGCTTCGCGCGCCGATCCGAGCCGAACACCATGACCGCAGCCTGCGGGAGGTTGTCGAGCAAGGTGTTGAGGAAGGTCCGCTCGCGCTGCAGCACCCGCCCCGCGCGGCGCAGCTCGAGCTGATCGACAACCTGCTGGGACAGGATGTGCAGCAGCTCCAGCTTCTCGGGGGGGATGTTGATGCGCCGATCGTGGTCGATCGCGCAGAGCGCGCCGAGGACGAAGCCGTCGGCATTGCGCAGAGGCATCCCTGCGTAGAACCGAATCCGCGGCTCGCCGGTGACCAGCGGGTTGTCGACGAAGCGCTTGTCGTCGCGCGCGTCGGAGACGATCAGCGGCTCTTCTTCGGCGACGACGTGCGCGCAGAACGACACGTCGCGCGGGGTCTCCATGGCGCGCAGCCCGTTGTCGCGCAGTCCGTGAGAGGACTTGAACCACTGCCGGTCGGCATCCACCATAGACACGAGCGCCACCGGTACATCGAGCAGCGCCGCCGCGATCCGAGTGATGCCGTCGAAGGCTTCCTCAGCCGGCGTGTCGAGAATGTCGTAGGTGGCCAGCGCCGCCAGTCGAGCGTCCTCGTTCTGCAGGATGGGCGTGTTCATCATGGGTTTCCGGATAACCGAGGAGCGGGTGGTGGCGCGGCTGCGGGCGGGCCCGGACGAGTCGGATCACTCATAAACGTGAATTCTGAGCAACCTCGCACACGCCCATATTCGCGGGAGGGCGCATGGTACACTAGTACTGCTAGGGGCGTCACACAGCGTGCTCCCGACCACTTGCCGGTGGGGTCGAACTGGTCTCGCTCCGGGCTCGGCGCGGTTACGCCGCTATCGGACGTCGGTGAGCTCGAACCCGTCGTCCGTCTCGGAGAAAGACACATGACGACCCGCTTGTCGCTGGCCTCCGTGCTCGGACTGATTGCTCTGGGCGCGTGCGCGCAAAAGCCCTTTGCACCGCTGGCTCCTTCGGCCCTCGATCCCCTCGCCAAGCCGCTTCCGACGGACCCGGCGGTTCGGACCGGGGTGCTCGACAACGGCCTCACGTGGAGTGTCGAGACCAACAGCTTTCCAGAGAAGCGCGCTGTCTTGCGGCTCGCCGTCGATGCCGGCTCCGTCCTCGAGGACGACGACCAGCTGGGTCTGGCGCACTTCGTGGAGCACATGGCGTTCAACGGGACGGAACACTTCCCGGGCAACGAGCTCATCGCCTACTTAGAGTCGGTCGGCACGCAGTTCGGGCCGCACCTCAACGCCCACACCTCCTTCGAAGAGACGGTCTACAAGCTGACCGTGCCGACGGACGACCCGGAGGTGTTCGAAAACGGGCTGTTGGTGCTCGCAGACTGGGCGGGCGGCCTGTCGTTTGCGCCCGATGAGATCGACAAGGAACGCGGTGTGGTGCTCGAAGAGTGGCGGACCCGGCTCGGACCTGGGGAGCGGGTCAGCGAGGTGACGCTCCCGCAGACGTTCTGGGGCAGCCCGTACCCAGACCGGCTCCCCATCGGCACCGAGGAGAGCCTCAGGACGTTCGAGCACGACGCGGCCCGGCGGTTCTACCGCGACTGGTATCGGCCCGATCTGATGGCCGTTGTCGCTGTGGGGGACTTCGACCCCGACCAGGTGCAGCGTTGGATCGAGGAGAAGTTCTCCGGACTTAGGGGTCCGACCGATCCGCGCCCCCGCCCGGAGTTCGAGCTGCCCGCACACGAGGCGCCGCTGCGCGCGGTCATCGCCGACCCTGAGGCCCGCGGCACCAGCGTGCGTATCGCCGCCAAGCAGGACTGGCCGGAGGATCGGACGTACGGCGAGTACCGCGACACACTGATCACCGGCATCGGGCTCTCGATGTTCAACGAGCGCCTCGCCGCCATCGCGCAGGCCCCCGACGCGCCGTTCCTCGGCGCCGGCGTCGGCACGGTGCGCCTGAATCCCACGGAGGGCGCCTGGTCGCTGGGCGCACGGACCGCCGACGGGCAGGCGCTCGCGGGCTACGAGGCCGTGCTGACCGAGCTCGCGCGCGCGAAGCGGCACGGCTTTCGAGAAGAGGAGCTCAGCCGCGCAAAGACGGCAACTTTGCACCGTTATGAGCGCATGCTGGCCGAGCGGGACAAGACCACGTCGGTTCAGGAAGCCAACGAGCTGGTGCGGGCGTTTCTCAACCAGGAGCCCATCCCTGGGCTGGACGTGGAGGCCCAGCTGGCGCAGCGCGAGGTCCCGGGTCTGACGCGACAGACCATGGCGGACTGGGCGCAGCGGTGGTTCCCAGAGGCGTCGCGCACCGTGCACGTGGTGATGCCGCACAAGGAAGAGCTGACCCCGCCCACCGAGGCCGAGCTCGCGGCCGTCGAGGCCCGCGTTGCTGCGGCGACCATCGCGCCGCTCGGGGCGGAGGAGGCCGTTGGCGAACTGCTGGCCGCCCCGCCCCATCCGGGCAACATCGCGCGGACCGACGCGGCGCATCCGGAGCTGGGCTTCACGCGCTGGACCTTGTCGAACGGGGTCACCGTCTGGCATCGCGCCACGGACTTCAAGCAGGACGAGATCAGGTTCACCGGCTGGGCGGACGGCGGGCTCGCCGGCATCGCGGACGACGACTACATCAGCGCGACGCTAGCGACCACGCTGGCCGCTCGGTCCGGCTTCGGCGATCACGACGCGCTGACGCTGGCGAAGTGGCGCACCGGCCACGCTGCCCAGGTCTCGCAGGTCATCGGGGCAGACCGGCGCACGGTCGGTGGGTCCAGCAGCGTCGACGATCTCGAGCGGGCGCTGCAGCTGCTGTACGCCGGGTTCACTGCCCCGAGATTCGACGGCGAGGCGCTGCAGACCCTCCGCAAGCAGCGCCAGGAGTCTCTCCGCAACCGCGACAAGGACCCGAACAGCCGCTTCTCGGACGCCTACACTGCGCTGGTGTGGCCGCACGACCCCCGTCGCCAGCCCTGGACGGTGGAGACGCTGGACCAGCTCGAGCTGGGCCGCGCCCGCGCTGCGTACACCACCCACCTCACGGACGCGACCGGCTGGACGTTCGTGTTCATCGGGAACCTCCCAGAGGACTTCGAGGAGCTGGTCCGCACCTATGTCGCGTCGTTGCCCGCCAACGGGGCGTCGCTGTCCGCGATCGATCGGGGGATGCGGCCCAAGCCCGGGCGCCTGGCGGCCACTGTCGCGCACGGCATCGCGGACAAGTCGCGCGTCACGATCACCTACCGGGGCGACTTCCCCGACAACACGTGGGAGGACCGCAACCGGCTGTACGGCATGGTCAGCGTGCTCCGAGTGATGTTGCGCGAGGAGCTACGCGAGGAGCTCGGCGGCGTGTACGGGGTGTCGGTCTCAGGGCGAGAGAGCGACCGTCCTTATGACCACTACCAGGTCGGCATCGGCTTCGGGTGTGACCCGGAGCGCACCGACGAGCTGATCGCGGCGACCGACAGGGTGGTCGCATCGCTGCGCGAGGACGGGCCAGCGCCCGAGCTCGTCGCTCAGGTCCAGGAGCAGAACCGCCGTGCGCGCGAGCTGTCGCTGGTGGACAACGGGTTCTGGCTCTCGGCGTTCACTGGGGCGCTGCAGCGCGGTGCCGATCCGGCCGAGCTGCTCACGTGGGATGCCCGCAACGATGCCCTGTCAGCCATCGGCCTGCGCGACACCGCGCGCGCGCTGCTGGACGAGGATGAGCGCATTCAGGTGGTGCTGTTGCCGGCGAACGCAGAGTAGCGGCTCAGAAGATGCCGGCCGCCCCATCCGGGAGGTCGCGCTCCGGGAGTGTGGGGTCGCACATCTGCAGGTACCAGCCCTGGAGCAGCTTGTTGTCCTGATCGAGCATGCGCGCGAAGTGCGGCAGGGCATGGCCGCGCTGCAGCTCGAGCACGGCGGGCGTGGCCTGGTTGCTCCGGAAGCAGTGGACGAACTCGCGCTTGACGAGGGTGATCTCGCCGACGACGGCCTCGCGGCACGCCTCGGTCTTCTTCTTGCCGCCCTTCTCGCAGATGTCGAGCTGGGCCTCGGTGATCATGCGGAACCACCGCTGCACGATCACGTCGTCTTTCAGCTCGACGGAGTCGTCACGCAGCGCCTCGGTGATCGCGACCTGTGCTTGCAGGTCCGCCTCGGTCTTCACGAGGCGCTGCTGGGCGCGCGTGAGCTGGTCGACCAGCTGGTCCTTGACCTGGGACAGCAGCTTGACCTGCGCCACCGCCTCGGCCAGCTCTTCCCGCGCGCGGCCGAGCTCGCGATCGAGCTGGCCCTGTGACAGCGCAGCGACCCGCTTTTGAGTTGTGCTGTTGCCCGACGCCTTGCCGGACTTGCGGTTGGCCGCTTCCTTGCGGAGCGCAGCGACCTCTGCCTCCTTGGCCGCCACCTGGTTCTTCAGCGAGCCGATCTGTTCCTTGACTCGGGTGAGCTGCGTCTTTTGCTCCTCGACCACGGGCTCGCAGACGAGCTGGAGCTCGGCGAGTGACGCCGTCTTCATGTACTCGATCGGCGCCTTGCTCGGCTTGATGACGTAGCCGGCGACGCCGCCGATCAGGATCCCGAACAGCAGCGACGCGATGGTGGCCGCAAACGGCAGCACCACTGTCAGCAGGCTCATCCCGGAGAACGCCCCGCCGGTGTCCTCGTCGAAGTAGCCCTCATCGTTGTGACCCATCTTGAGGAGCCCCCACAGCGCCATCATACATGCGCATCTCCTGCATGCCCCTCGACGTGCCGGCGCGCAAACGCTCGGTGACCAACGGGGAACCGCAAGCCACAGCTGCGCAGAGCATCGCTGGGCGGCGGTCCTTGCGCGCATTTCGCAGTACGAGGACGAAAGAAGAACAGTGGTTCTACCGTGCTACGGTCCGTCACACAAAAGGAGGTAGGTCCATGTTGAACCGAATCGAGCAGGCACCGAGCCGATCGCCGTTGCCTATCGTTGATCCCACGCTGTACGCCCAGTTCGACCCCGATGTGAATGGCATCCTGATCCCCGATCCTAACAACGGGGGAGGCTCGATCTTGCTCCCCAACGCCGGGCAGCTCTCCATTCAGAGCGCAGGCAACGAGATCGGGCGCCTCGTTTTTGAAGTTCCGCCGAACACCGAGTCGTGGCGGTGGTCTTCCACGACCGCGTTTCCACTAGATTTTTCATTGCGGTACATGGGCGGACAGAACACGGTCCCAATCGCACATAGCATGCAAGTGTTTCCGCACGACGTATTCGGCCCGGCGGCCCCACGCGTCGTGAACCCAGGCAGCGACCGGTTTTGGCTGATGGTTCGAGGTGAAACCCAGATCGGCCACCTCATTCTCCGCCGAGCCGCGGGAGCCTTGACTGGGCTTGAGTGGTATGCGGAGCCCACTGCGCTATCTCCCCAGAATCGCTTCAAGAAGCTGGGGCCGGGCGAGTCGATTGACTTCCGGCAGTGCGTGGGCCACAGCTCAACACCGCGCGTGCTTCACAGGCTGCTCCAGCAGCCGGAGTAAGGGAGCGTCCGAAAACGAACGCGCAGCCATCGGGCGTGCAGCACCTCCTCGATGCAGCGTTTGTTGTTGGACGATCCCTACGTTCCATGACGCGGCGTGGCCGACCGCAGGTTGGCCGCTGCCGCGTGACAGGAAGAAGAAGACGCTGCCATCGGGCGAATCAGCCGCGGTTGAGGGGTGAGACGAGCCGAAATCCCAGTCCAGCGAGCCGACGCTTCGGAAACGACGCGAAGCGGCACGCGGAACGGCACATCCGGGCAGCGCTGGTCCAGGAGCCACCGCGGCACACTCGAAAGGTGGCCTCGTCAGCAGAAGGGGGCATCACAATCACGGTGCTCCCGGTCTTAGGGCCCAGCCGCCGATACTCGTTGAGGCACCACTCGCGCACGTTCCCGGCGAGCCCCCGCACGTCGTAGGGGCTCACGTCCCACCGCAGCGTGTGGACGGCCACGCGGGAAAAATTCCCGGAGTGGTGGCTCTCCTGCATGCAGGTCCACTCGGGCTCGAGGTGATCGCCCCAGGGGTACACGCGGCCGTCGGTGCCGCGCGCGGCCTTCTCCCACTCGAGGTCATGGGGGAGCCGCCACTCCCGACCGGTGACGCCGGACCACCACCGCGCGTACGCACACGCGCCCCACCAGTCGATCAGCCCGACGGGCCAGTCGGGGTCGATCGGCGTCCCGTCGGAGGTCGCTCCCAGGCGCCAGGCTCCGCCGTCGTGGTGGATGACCGAGAACGCATCCCTGTCGTCGATGTCGCTGTTCGCGTGCCGCGGCACAAGCTGCTTCGCCTGGGCCAGCGGGATGCTGTCGAGGAACCGAACGTACTGTGCGTGGGTCACCGGGTGCTGCTGGATCAGGAACCCGTCGATCCAGACTCTGGTCGCGCGGACGGCGTCGAGCGCATCCGGGTCTCCGCCCACTGTGGTCCAGCCCGCCGGCACGTACGCCACCCCCGGCCCGACCAGCTCCGCGGGCGGCAGGAAGATGGGGTGGGGTCCCGCGTCCCAGTCGCGGCCGCGCCGCACGCGCAGCGGGAGCACCGTGGGCGCGCGGCCCGCGAGGCGGAGCGTGACCCGATAGCTGCCCACGGGCAGCTGCAGCGTGCACGGCGTGCGCCCCATCACCCGGCCCTCATCCGGGACCCAGCGGCGGTCGCGGACCACAACCTGGCTCACCTCGACCTCGGCGCCCGGTGGCTCCGTGACCAGCCGCACCGCTGCCTCCCCGCGCAGCCAGGCTGCGTGCTCGCCGCGATCGTGCAGCCGGAGGAACGAGGCGTGCCGCAGCGCGGCGCGACGGTCGCCGCTGTCCTCGGCCTGGTCGAGCTGGTCGCGCGCCAGGTCGGCCAGCGCGCGGTGCGCGGCGGGGTGATCCGGACAGACCTCCAGCGCCGCCCGGAGGCGCTGCTCGGCGTCGATCCGCGCCAGCGTGGCCCGATCCTCGTGCTCCGAGGCGATGTCGAGCAGCGCCCATGCGCGCCGCTTCTGAGACGCCCTCGCTTCCCGGGGCAGCGCGTCCAGCGCGGCCGCCGCCTCGTCTTCGGTCGCGCGGGCGGCCGTCGCGTGATGCAGCGCGGTGGCCGCCGCAGGGCGGGCCGCCTCGACCATGTCGGCCGCCTGCTCCGAGCGATCCTCCCCCGCTCCCCAGCTCTCCAGCGCAGACGCAAACTGGTGCGCCGTCGGCCGTTGCGTCGGGTCCCGAGTCATGGCGCTCTGGCACGTCCGCACCAGCGCATCGGGCCGCCCGGGAACGACATCTTCGATCGGGACCGGCCCGCGCTCGCGCAGCGCTGAGAGCACGTCGAGTGACCGGCCCCCGTACGGCGGCCGACCCGTGAGCGCGTGATACAGCAGGGCACCGAGCGCATACACGTCGAGCGACCCGTGCACCTCTCCGGGCGGCTCGGCCTGCTCGGGCGACATGAACCCAGGCGTGCCCTTCACCTGGACAAAGCGCGACCCGATCGCGGCCGCGATCCCCCAGTCGAGCACCTGGACCTCGCCGAGCGCTCCCAGCATGATGTTGCTCGGCTTCAGGTCGCGGTGGACCCAGCCCATCTGGTGTGCGTGCGCGGCCGCCTGAGCCACCGTTTGCACGATTCCGACCAACCGTCGGAGGTTGGGCGGTGAGAGATCGTGCTCGTGCGTGGTGCGGAGCACCTCCGTCAGCGTGCGGCCAGCCACCAACGGCATGGTGAACCACGCGCGACCATCCTCGAGGGCGCCGGCGTCGTGGATGGGGACGATGGCCGGATGCTGCAGCGCCGCCAGCGTGGGCGCCTCTCGCCCGGTTGCCGGCGTGATCTTCATCGCAACAAAGCGCTCTAGGTGGTTGTCGTACACGCGCCGCACCACGCCCATCGCCCCGGCGCCGATCAGCCCGTGATCGAGGTACCGGTCCGCCCACACCGGCGGGGCGTCCGACGCGGGCTCCGGCAGCGGGATTGTGTTTGGCTCGTTGGGTTGCACGTCGTTCGAATCGCCGTCTCTGGTGCGGTCGTCCTCGTCGTCCTCCTCCTCGCCGCCGTTGGTGTTGTTGTTGTTGGTCCCCATCTCACCCTTCGCCAACGCTGAGGCGGCCGTCGTCGTCCACCATCGGGATGCGCACCCCGGGGCGGAGTGTACCCTGTCGCCGGAGACCGCCCCCTTGGCAACCTTGAACCATCCTGGAGCAGCGATGGCCATCCGCCTCAAGCTGCGCAATGTCCTGGGTCGCAACCCTGCTTGCGACGTCCGGGTCGAACACCCGAGCGTGAGCCGGGAGCACGCCGTCATTCACTGGGCGGACGGGCAGTGGTGGCTCCGCGATCTGGGGAGCCGAAACGGCTCGCGGGTGGACGGCAGGACCGTGCAGCCGGGGCAGCCGATCGCGATCGCCCGTGCGACGGTGCTCCACCTCGGCAGTGTACGGCTGACGCTCACCGACAACGAAGCGCCCGGCGCCGTCGCCCGGGGTCCCGCCGGGGATGTGTTCGCAGAGGGCGGGCTGCTGTGCCTCGGAGAGGAGCAGCCCGCATCGGTGTTCCGAAGCCCCACCGGGCGGTGGCTCCTCGAGGATGCCAGCGCGGTCCGACCCGTGTCCAACGGCGACACCGTGCACGCGGACGGCATTCCGTACGAGCTGATGCTCCCCCTCGCGCTCGCCACCACCGAGCAGACGGGCGATCGCGGTTGGACGTTCGCCGACCTCGAGCTGCGCTTCAAGGTCTCCGCTGACCTCGAAGAGATCCGCCTCCGCGCCCACAGCCCCACCACGATCATGGACCTCGGGGCACGCGCGCACCACCACTTGCTCTGGGTCCTCGCGCAGCAGCGCTCCCGCGACCTGGCCGCTGGGATTGCGCGCTCAGACCAAGGCTGGGTCCACGCACACGATCTGCCCCGGATGACCCGGATGACCGTGAACACCATCTACAGCCACATCTTTCGAGCGCGGAGGCAGCTGTCGGAGGCCGGCGTCGCGGGCGCGATGAACCTCATCGAGCGGCGCGCCGCAACTCAGCAGATCCGGCTGGGGAGTGACCGCATTCGCTTCGAGTGAAGGAGCGGTGAGAGGAAGGAGGTTGGGCGAGCCCCCGCGCCGGGTGCGGGGATGGTGGCACGAGGGCACGCCCGGTTTCGCTCGGGAGCTCTGCATCGTCCGTGCCAGCCCGCGCAGCCCAGCGGTAGCGGGATCCCCGTCTGAACTGCGCCAATATGTTCGCACCTCGCGGCGCCCCTGGGACACCTGGTACCCTGACCCCCTGTGGCACTCGCCCCCGAGTACATCGGCCCGTACAGGGTCTTGCGTCCGATCGCCGCCGGCGGCATGGCGGAGGTGTACGAGGTGCAAGACCCCACCTCGGGGGAGCGCCTCGCGCTGAAGCTGTTGGTCGCAGTGCGCGCGGCGCTCGACCGGTTCAATCGCGAGTACGAAGCGATGACCCGGCTCAACCACCCCAACATCGTGCGCGTGTACCACTACGGCCTACACAACGGCCATCCGTGGCTCACTCTCGAGCTGCTCCGCGGTGTTCCGGCGCAGTCCCAGGTCAAGCAGACGGGCCGCCCGGGCAGCCCGCAGCGCCTCCGTGAGGTGCTGCGCATCGGCTACTACGTGGCCAAGGCGCTCAACTACATCCACGAGCGCAACCTCGTGCACCGCGACCTGAAGTCGGCCAACGTCCTGGTGCTGCCCGACGACCGGGTCAAGCTGCTGGACTTCGGCGCGGCCCACATCCAGGACGGCCAGGCGATCACCCTGGAAGGCGAGTTCGTGGGCACCTTCGCCTACGCTGCCCCCGAGCAGATCCTGGCGCGTGAGGTCGACCATCGGACCGACCTGTACAGCCTCGGCGTTCTGCTGTACCGCCTCGCGACGGGCCGGAGGCCGTTCAGCAGTAAGAACCCCAAGGAGCTCGCCAAACAACACCTCCGCCAGGCCCCGGCCGACCCGCGCTCCTTGGTCGAGAGCCTGCCCGCTGAGCTGGCCGACCTCATCCTGAAGCTCCTGGCCAAGAAACCCAAGGACCGGCCGCAGTCCGCCCTGTCTGTGGCCCGCTCGCTCGAGGCGCTCCACGGCCGGCCCTTCTCCACGCGCTCCCGGCTGGCTGTCCACGACATGGCCTCGGCTTCGCGCGAGTCGGAGAGGCGCATGATGTGGGAGCGGCTACAGGAAGGTCCGCCCGCCAGCCTCACGATCGTGGAGGGCGACGACGGCAGCGACCGGGTGCGGTTCCTCGAGCGCATCGTCGCGGACGCGACCGAGCGCAACTGGCCCGTGTTCTCGTGCTCGCTGCACGGCCCCGCGCCGCTGACCCAGGTGGTTGATACGCTCATCCGAATGGGTGAAGCCACCCAGGATCCTGCCGTCGCAACGATCGCGGCCACGCTTCGGCGGACCTCCACCCCCGAGGGCCTCGCGAACCCAAGTGAGCGCGGGATGCTCCGCAAGGCGGCGGTCGAGATGGCCCAGCTCGCAGCGGATCCCGACACGCCCACCGTGCTGGCGATCAAGGAGGTGCACCTAGCCGACGGGGTCACCCTCGAGGTGATCGGCGGGCTGCGGCGCGCGCTGCAGGAGTCGAACACGCCGCTGAAGCTAGTGGCCTCAGCGCGCACCGCCGACCTCGACGGGGACTCCGAGATCGCGCGTCGCCTCGGCGGCGACCTGCGGATCAAGCTCAACTCTCTCACGCCCCGCGAGGTGGCGGTGGCGGTCGGCAACATGCTGGGTCGTCGCCCGCCGCCTGCCGAGCTGGCGCGAAAGCTCCATGCTGCCACCGCCGGCCAGCCACTGTACGTCGAGCAGTCCGTGCAGATGATGGTCGCCGCGGGCGGCATCGAGGCCGAGGGCAGCCGACTGGCTTGGGCCGACCAGGCGATGGAGATCCCCGCGCCCTCCCGCGCAGGCCGCACTGCCACTGCCGTGTTGCGCGGTCTGCCGATCTCCTGGCGCCGGGTGCTCGAGGCGCTGGCCATCGCGGAGGACGCGAGTGAGCCCCTGGTCCTCGCCCGCGCGGTCGACTGGACGGTGCCCGAGCTCGCAGCAGTCCTCGAAGGCCTGATCTCACGCGGGCTGGTGCGTTGGGACATCGCCTCCAAGATGAAGGTGGCGTTCCGACACCCGCTGCTCGCCGACATCGTGCGCAACGCGATCCATGCGTGCCGCCTGGCCGCCTTGCGCCGCAACATCGCCCGGGCCGTCACGGGCATGGCACCGTCCCGCGGTGGCACCCTGGCGCTGATCGCCGTGGGGCGCCAGGCCGAGGCGGTCGCGGCCGCGGCCGTGCTGTCGCGCAACCTGCTCGCCAACCAGGAGGTCCGCACCGCACTCGAGGTGCTCGAGCCCGTGTTGGGCCCCGGCGGTGAGGCCGAGGGAGACGGGGTCGCGGTGCTCTGCGAGGCGTACCTCAACTACGCTCGCTGCTTGAGGGCGGTGCGCCCGACCGACCCGGCCAACGCCCGTGCGCTGTCCCGCGCCCGGGAGCTCGCCCGCGGCGACGGACCACTCTCGGCTCAGGTCGACCTCGCTCAGGCCCGTCTGTACAAGGTGATCGGACACTACGGGAACTTTCGAAAGTACCTGACCCAGGCGTGGGAACGGACCCGGGTCAGCGAGCCAGAGCTGCGCTCCGCCATCGCGACCGAGCTCGCCCGCAGCTACCGCTGGCACGGCGACCGGCCCAAGGCGGAGACATGGGTAGAGCGCGCGCTGGCCACCGCCGAGGCCGCCGGCGACGCCGGGCTGTTCGGCGAGGCGGTGCTGCAGTCCGCCGCGTGCCGGCTGGCGCGCGGCCGCTTCGACGATGCCGAGCAGTCGTTCAGCGAGGCGATGCAGGCCTTCGAGCGCGCTGGAAACCGCGGCGGCTTCTGGCGCGCGCTGGCGCGCTGGGCCACCACGCTGCGACTGCAGGGACGCTACTCCGAGGCGCTGTCCCAGCTCTACCAGCGCCTGCCCGAGGCCAGCCAGAGCCAGGAGTCCACCCCCTACGTCGAGCTGCTCCACGCGACCGCATGGCTCGAGCTCGACCTCGCCCGGCTGGGTCGCGCTCAGGAGTACACCGACGAGCTCGCCTCCACCGTGCACCGCGGCGAGCACCTCCACCTGCGCCTCGAGACCCAGCTGCTCAACGGGCGGATCCTGATGGCGTCGGGCCAGTTCCGCAACGCGGCATACACCCTGCAGGAGGTCCACCGCAGCGCCCGCAACGCCGAGCTCCCCGTGCTCTCCGAGCAGTCGCGCGCCCTGCTCGCGGAGGTGATGCATGCGATGGGCGACCACGAGAGCGCCACGGCGATGTTCCAGTCCGCGGTCCTGGGCCTGCTCGGCACGGGTGACGTGACCGTGCTCGCCGAGGGAATCCGCGGGCGCGCCCGCGCCGAGGCAGGCACGCGGGATCCGGCCGACATCTTCCGCCCCGTCGCGCGCCTGCTGGACGAAGAGCCCATGGCGCTGCTGCACCTCGAGAAGCTGTTGGCCCTCGGGGCGTGGTACCGCGGGAAGGGCGACCGCGTCCAGGCGCACCGGTCCTACCGTGAAGCGGCCATGCTCGTGAACCAGGTCGCCTCTGGGCTCAACGACACCGACCGCGCCGCGCTGCGGGTCCACCCGTGGTCCAACTGGATCCGGCAGGGGCTCAGGTGATGATGGCCACCCCGCTCCCAGACGAGATCGGTCCGTATCGGGTCCTCCGCCCGATCGCGAGCGGCGGCATGGCCGAGGTCTACGAGGTCGAGGAGCGCAACAGCGGCGAGCACCTCGCGCTGAAGCTCCTGGTCCAGAAGGGCGGTGCGCTGCCGCGGTTCAACCGTGAATACGAAGCCATGATCCGCCTGAATCACCCGAACATCGCGCGGGTCTACAACTACGGCCTGCACGGCGACCTGCCGTGGATGTCCATGGAGCTGGTCAAGGGCACGCCCATCCAGGCCTACGCCAAGCGTGTCGGCAAGCCCGGCTCTCGAGAGCGCACCGCCGAGGTGATCCGGCTCGCGCACGACCTGGCGATGGCGCTCGATCACATCCACTACCGCGGGCTGGTCCACCGCGATCTGAAGTCGGCCAACGTCCTCGTGCTGCCCGACGGGCGCGTGAAGCTGATCGACTTCGGTACGGCGCGGGTGAGTGACCCGGTCCAGCAGATCACGCGCGACGGCGAGTTCATCGGCACCTTCGCCTACGCCAGCCCCGAGCAGATGCTCAACCTCGGCGTCGACGGTCGCTCCGACCTGTACAGCTTCGGGGTCCTCCTGTTCCGCCTCGCCACCGGAAAGCGCCCGTTCGAGTCGAAGGACCTCGGGGAGCTCGCGCGGATGCACGTCCGCAAGCCGCCCCCGGCTCCCACCTCCGTGATCCCCGACCTGCCGCCGGCGCTCGAGGAGGTCATCCTCTGCCTGCTCGCCAAGCAGCCCGAGGAGCGTCCCCAGTCCGGCGCCGAGGTCGCCGAAGCGCTCGAGGCGGTGGCCGGGCACGCGCTGCGCCTCCCGGGGACGCTCGACGTCGACCTGGCGAGCGAGCGCCTGGTGGGTCGGGAGAGCCAGCTCCGCCAGCTCTGGTCGTTCCTCGACGGCACCCCCGACCCGACACGCTCGGGGCCCCGCTCCGCTGGCATGGCCCTCGTGGTGGGCCTGCAGGGCTCCGGGCGCCACCAGGTGATGCAGGCGATGGAGCGGGAGGTGAACGCCCGCGGCTGGCGACCGGTCGACCTGCTGTTCCGCCGCGGTGCCGAGGACATCAACCAGGTGACGAACATGCTGATCAGCATGTCGCGGAGCTTTGGGGGCAACGCCAGCCCGGACCTCGTTGACCATGTCCAGGCGATCCGCGCGATGGCGCGCTCCACCAGCCTCTCGGTGGCCGAGCGACTCGAGACCCTGCGGACCGCCGGCGCTGCGCTGATGCACGCGCGCACCGTGGTCGACGACGCGCCGCTCGTGCTGCTCACCCGTGGGCTGCAGCACGCCGGAGCCGTGGGCTTCGAGGCCATCGTCGGTCTGCGAGAGGAGCTCCGGGCGCTCGGTACCCGCGTGTTCCTCATCGGCGACTGCACCGAGAACGCCGACGACCCCCACTCCATCGCCCGCAAGCGCCTCCCCGACGCGCTTCGGGTCAAGCTTCCGCCGATGTCCGTGCGCCAGGTGGCGCTGCTGGTCGGTGCGCTGCTGCACCGCCGACCGCCCCCCGCGTCCGTCGCGCGGCAGATCTACGGCGCGTCGGGCGGGCTGCCCACCTACGTCGAGGAGGTGGTCAAGGGCATGGTCTCCGACGGCATCCTCCAGGTCAGCACCGGCGATCAGAACCGGATCGAGTGGGCCCAGCGCGATGGGCGCGACATCAAGGTCCCTTCCGGTGCTCGCGAGCGTGTGATCGATCAGCTCGCTGGGCTGCCGGCCGACCGACGGCGGTCTCTGGAGGCGCTCGCGCTGTGCGGTGGGCAGGGCTCGGTCCGGGTCCTCGCAGGGGCGCTCGGCTGCCGCCCCAGCGAGCTGATGCCGGCGCTCAACGAACTGTCTCACCGCGGCTGGATCACCCTAGGGCGCCGCGGCAAGTCGCCCTACGCCACCTGGCGCCAGATCCTGGCGCAGCCCGTGGTCCTCGACCAGCTCAACCCGTGCCGCCGCCGGGTGCTCGAGCGCATGATGATCGAGCAGGTCGCCGAGGAGCCCGCGTTCGCAGCGCAGATCCGGCTTCTCCTCGACGTGGGCCGGTTCGAGCAGGCGCTGCTGCGGTCGCGCGACTGGGCCATCCACCACCTCTCCAAGAACCGCCCGCAGACCGCGCTCGAGGTCCTCGACTTCGTGGTCCCCACACTAGACGACGTCGATGCCGACGCCACACTGGTCGGCCAACTCCACCTGTTGCACGCCACCTGCCTGCTGATGGCGCGCCCGACCGACCCGAACACCAGCCGCTCGCTGCAGCGCGCAAAGGGGCTCACCGCGGCCGGCGATGTGCACGAAGCGGAGGTCCACCTCACCCGCGCGCGCGTCCAGCGCGTGATCGGCCACTACCCCAACTTCCGCAAGCAGCTCATGGAGGCCTGGCACACCGTCGAGCACAACGTCGCCTCGCCGCTGGCGGCCAACATCGCGACCCAGCTCGGGTGGTCCAACCGGGTCTCGGGGCAGGTCGACGAGGCCGCGATGTGGCACGGGCGGGCGCGCCGCATCGCCGCGCAAGTGGGGGACCCGGTGGTGCGGGCCCACGCTGACTCTGGGGTCGCCGCATGGCAGTGTGCCCGTGGACTGTTGGTGGAGGCGGAGCGCACCGCTGGGTCCGCCCTGCGCACGTTCGTCGAGGCAGACGACCTGCGCGGGATCGCCGAGGGGCTCCCCACCTGGACCGAGTCGCTGCGTCACCAGGGCCGGTTCACCGAGGCGCTGGCGCTGCTGTACGACCAGACGGCCTCGATCCGGGAGGGCGAGAACCCTACATTCTACGTCCGCCTCCTCCTCGCCAACGCCTGGTGCGAGGTCGACCTCGGCCGGCTGGGGCGCGCGCAGGAGTGGGTCGACGAGCTGGGCGCGACCCTGCGGCGCGGGGAGCACCTCAACCTGCGGCTGGAGGCGCACCTCGTGTGGGGGCGCATCCTCGTGGCCTCCGGGCTGCACGACGACGCGGTGTTGCGGCTGCGCGAGGTCATCGAGCGCGCCGACGCCGCCAACCTCACTGTGACTGGGCAGGTGGCGCGCGCCCTCGAAGCAGAGGCGCTGTGGGCCCTGGGCGATCAGCGCACCGCCCTGACCCGATTCGCCCGCGCCATCCGTGTCCTGCACGACGCGGGCGACATCCCCGCGCTCGCCGCCGCCTGCATCTCGCAGGCGCGCGCGATGGCCGAGTCGGTGGACCCAGATCTGGTGTTCCGGCCGATCGACGACTGGCTCGACCACCAGCCGGCAGTGTGCGCGCGCATCGAGCGGCAGATCGCCCGCGGTCGCTACCTGCGAGCGATGGGCAAGCCCGACGAGGAGGCGTTCGCCCGGGCCGAGGCGATGATCGACCAAGTGGCCAGCACGCTGGACGCCACGGACGCAGCAGCGCTGCGGCTGCATCCGTGGACCCGGCACATCCGCCGGGTCAAGACCGAGCGCGGCAAGAGGTGACGGTGTCTACCGCGCCCGGCGCAGCACCAGGAACACCAGCAGCGGGGCCCCGACCGCCGCTGTGAGCACGCCCACTGGGAGCTCACGGCCGGGGATGGCCGCGCGAGCCACGGTGTCGCACAGCACCAGGAACGCCGCCCCCACCAGGCCCGACATCGGCAGCAGGACCCGCCGGGTCGGGCCGAGCGACAGCCGGACCAGGTGCGGCACCACGAGCCCCACGAATGCGATCGGCCCGCACCACGCTACGCTCGCGGCCACGCCGAGCGCACCGGCAAACAGCACCTCGGTGCGAACCCGGCGCACGTCGACCCCCTGTGAGAAGGCGCGCGCCTCGCCTCCCACCATCGCCTGCAGCGCCCGGGTCCGGCCCAGCGTCGCGAAGAGGGACAGCGCCACGATCGGCAGCAGGATCCCGGCGCCGCCGTAGCCCACCTGCGCGAGGCTCCCGAGGGACCAGCGGACCGCTCGAAAGGTGGCGGCCTGGTCGGCCTGGACCTGCAGGCCCGTGGTGAGCGCGCCAGCGGCCAGGGTCATCGCGACCCCGGCGAGGAGCACGTCCTCGATCCGAGCGCGCCCGGACGACGCGAGGGTCGCGACGGGCCACGCCACCGCGACGGCCCCGACGAAGGCGCACACTGCCACGACGGTCGTGGCATGGGTCCAGGCCACCGGCAGCAGCACCAGAGCGCCCAGCGCTCCGAGCGCTGCGCCGGCCGTCGTCCCGGTGGTGCTCGGGGTCGCCAGGGGGTTGCGGAAGATCGCCTGAAACGCGGCGCCCACCACCCCCAGGCACGCGCCGACCTCCGCGCCGACCAGCACGCGTGGGATCCGCAGCTGCGTGAGCACGAAGGAGGCCACCTCGGGGGCGGGGAGCGGCCCGATCAGCGGCGCCACCAGCAGCACGACGACGCTGGTGACACCGACGAGCACCGTCCGCCTCACGGCAGCACCAGCAGCCGCCGCCGCGACGCGACCTGCACGCCGGTGACCCGCACGCCGTACAGCGCGCTGAGTTGCGCAGGCAGGTCGGCCGCGTCGAGCGTGCGTCGCCAGGCGCGTACCCCGTCCGCGAGCGCGACCACCGCGACGGTCTCCTGGGGCAGGACCCGCGCCGCGAGTAGGTCGAGGTCGTGCACTACCATCACCAGCGTGTGCCCTGCGCGCCACCGATCCAGGAGCAGGTCGAGCACCTCCCACTGGACCCGGGGGTCGAGGTGGTTCGCGGGCTCATCGAGCAGCCAGACCGCCGCCTCCTGGGCCCACAGCCCCGCCAGCGCGACCCGCTGCGCCTCGCCCCCCGAGAGCGCCGTCGCCGAACGGTCCGCGAGGTGTGCCGCCCCGACTGCGGTCAGCGCATCGCGGGCCGCTGCATGCCGCATCGCCACCGGTTCGTCGAACCGAAACCGCGCGGCCGCAACGACCTCCACCACGGGCATCGCCTCGTCCACCGCGGGCCGCTGCGGCAGCCACGCGAGCCGCGCCGCGCGGTCGCGAGGGGACAGCGCGTGCGGATCGTCGCCCCCAACCCGCACCGAGCCGGCCGTCAGCGGGACCCAGCCCAACAGGGCCGCCAGCAGCGTCGACTTGCCTGCGCCGTTCGGCCCGACGATCGCGGTTAGCGCGCCCGCGTCCACCCGAAGGTCGACGGCGTCGAGCACCCGCCGGCCGCCGCGCTGCACGGAGACACCGGCGGCCTGCAGCGCGCTCACCCCAGCCCCATCTGCCCGATCGCCGCGCGCAGCCGCTTCGGGAGTGTCGCGATCGACGGGCCGGTGGACAGTACCGTGGGTCCATCGATGACCGCGACCCGACCCATGGTCGCCGCCGCGAGCGGCGTGAGCGCGTCGAACGCGTGTCGGAGGCGGTCGCGTGCAGCGTCGTCGAGGGTCTCGGCGGAGAGCACCAGAATGGCGTGCGGGTTGATCGCGAGGAGGCGCTCGAGCGATAGCTGGGGCAGGCCGGAGACGTCTTCCATCACTGCGTTGCGCAGGCCCGCGGCGTGCGCGGCCGCTCCGTGCAGGGAGTTGCGCTTGATGAACCACAGCGGGCCGCGGCCCAGGTCGTCGCCGGCCATCGCCAGCAGGACCCGGGCGCCGCCCGCCGGCGGGGCCGCCACCAGCGCCCGGTCGAACACCTGGGCGACGTGCGCCGCGCGGTCCGGCGCGCCGAGCAAGGTGCCGAGGCGGGCGACCGACGCCTGGACGTCCTCGACCGTCTCCCATGCGAGCGACTCAACCGGGGCGATCTGCGAGATTCGGTCGATCTGAGCGCCGCGCGAGGCCTCGACGAGCACGCCGGTGGGGGCCAGCGCAGCGAGCGCCTCCAGATCCGGCTCCAGAGACGTCCCCGCGGGCGGTAGGCGTCCGACGATCGGCGGCAGTTGGCACCAAGTGCTCCGACCGACGAGGGTGTTGGTGACCTCCATGGCGAACGCCGTCTCGGTGATCGCCGGCGACAAGCTGACCCAGCGCGCCCGGGAGGCGGTGGCAGCAGGGCGAGACGCGGGCAGCGCCCACAGCGCAGCACCCGTGCCCAGGAGCCCAGCGCCGGCGAAACTTGCGAGGAGGTGTCTGCGGTCCATCGGGGTGAGTTAGCCAGGTGAATGATCCGCGTCGACGATGCCACGATCTCGTTGGGGGGGCAGGACATCCTCGAGGGGGCCACGGCCCACCTCCGGCCGGGGGACCACGCGGCGTTGGTCGGCCGCAATGGCTCCGGCAAGACAACCCTGCTGCGGGCGCTCCTCGGGGAGCTTGCGCCGGACGCCGGGTCCATCCACCGGCGCAGTGGGATTCGGATCGGGTGGCTGCCGCAACAGGCGGTGTCGGGGTCGACGGCCACGGTGTGGGACGAGGCGCGCACGGGGATGGCCCGACTCAACGCCTTGAGAGAGGCGGTCGAGAGCGCGCGCGCCGCTGTGGAGGCCGACCGCCCGGGCGGGGTCGAGCGCTTGGACGCGGCGACCGAGGCATTCCGGATCGGGGGGGGCTTCGCGGAGGACGAGAAGGTTGGCGAGGTGCTGCATGGGCTCGGCTTCGGCCCGGACGACTGGTCCCAGACCTGCGACACCTTCTCAGGCGGCTGGCAGATGCGCATTGCGCTGGCGCGTCTGCTGCTCTCCGACCCGGACGTGGCCCTGCTCGACGAGCCGACCAACCACCTCGACATCGAGGCTCGGAGCTGGCTCGCGAAGTTCTTGGAGCGCGCGCCCTGGGCGTTCCTGGTGGTCAGCCACGACCGATGGTTGTTGGATCGCTGCGCGCGGCGGATCATCGAGGTCCGCCACCGCACCCTGCACGACTACCCCGGCGTCTTCGCGCAGTACCTCGTGCAGCGAGAGCTGCGCGACGTGGCGCTGGTGACGGCGCGGGCCAAGCAACAGACCGAGATCGCCCACCTGCAGAGCTTCGTCGACCGGTTCGGCGCCAAGGCGACGAAGGCCGCCCAAGCGCGCAGCCGGCAGAAGCGCATCGACAAGATCGAGCGCATCGATGCACCGCGAAGCGACAGCGCAGCGCCCCGTGTCCGCCTGCCGGAGCCGCCCGGCGGCGCACTGGAGGCGATCGCGCTGCGAGAGGCAACGCTCGGCTGGACGCCGGACACGCCCGTCCTGACCGGGGTCGATCTCACGCTCGAGCGCGGGATCCGGGTCGCGCTGCTCGGGCGGAACGGATCCGGGAAGTCCACCATCTTGCAGACGCTCGCCGGCCGCTTGCGTCCCCTCGCCGGCCGTCGCCGGGTCGGAGACCGGGTGCGCATCGGCGTGTTCTCGCAGGATGTCGCCGCCGCTCTCCCCGGAGAACTGTCAGGGCTCGAGCACCTCACGTCCGAGGCGCCCACCGTGTTGCCCGAACGCATCCGTGCGGTGCTCGGCGCGCTGGGTCTGCCCGGAGACATGGCGCTGCGGCCCATCGGGGCACTCTCAGGTGGCGAGAAGGCACGCGTCGCGCTGGCATCGCTGGTGATCAGGCCCTGCAACGTGCTGCTGCTCGACGAGCCCACAAACCACCTGGACGCCGAGACCACCGGGGTTCTCGCCGACGCGCTGTTCGACTGGGCAGGAGCGGTGCTGCTGGTGTCCCACGACCGCTGGCTCGTCGAGGCCGTCGCCACGCACATCGCCCGGATTCGGGACGGCGGCGTGACCATTCGGGAAGGGGTCCGCCCCGAGGACTTTGAGCGCGACGCGCAGCGAAGCACCGCTCGAGCCGAGGTCTCCGCCACCCGCCACGCACACACGGACCGAAAGCGAGCGCAGCGCGAGATCCAGCGCGCCAAGCGTAGGTTCGGGAAGATCGAGGGCGAGATCAGCGACGCCGAAGAGGCAGTCGCGACGCTGGACGCGGACCTGGTGGCCGCCGCGACCGACCACGAGCGCGCCCGTGATCTGGCTGCGAAGCGCACCGAGAAGACGGCGCAGATCGAGGCTCTGTACGCCGAGTGGGAGGCGCTCGAGGCGCTGATACAGGCAGCTGGGCCCGCGCATTGAAGCCGGTATCGCACCACGTCGGCTCGTGAGCAGATAGGTTCTCTGCGGGAAGGGCCGCGGAGTGTTCGGGCGGCAAAACAGGCGCAATGGTGTGTAAAGCGCCTGGTACGTTGGCCGATGGGGACACATCGTTCGAGACGATCGCTACAATTTGAGCCATCCATCAGAGGTAGACCATGACTGCGCTCCCACTTGCCCTGTTCCTCCTGGCTTGCACCGGACCGGACAAGGACGACACGTCGCCTACGGACAGCGACCCGACGTCCTCCGATACCGACGCCGACACGGACACCGACACGGACACCGACACGGACACCGACACGGACACCGACACGGACACCGACACGGACACGGACACCGACACCGACACGGACACCGACACGGACACCGACACCGATGCCGACGCCGACACGGGCCAGGCGTGCGTCGACCAGTGCCCCGTCGCGTGCAAGGCGAATGAGTACTGCGCAGTCTGCAAGTCCACGTCCGGTGGCTCCGGCACTGCGTCGAGCAACTCCATCTGCCTGCCGTGCGGGGATGTCTGCCCCTGAACGGCCGCGGGCACGCTACAATTCCGGTATGGCTACAATGCACCTGTGCTGGGTCTTCCTGAGTTTCGTCGGGTGTTCCGGTGGGCCTGCTGACCGCGATCCGGTGCAGCAGCCCGCTGTGATCCCCATCGAGGCGACCGACCAGCAGCTGCCGGACGCCTTCGTGGGTGCCGAGTACGAAGCGTCACTGGTCGCCTCCGGGGGCACGCCGCCGCTGGAGTGGGTGCTCGACCAAGACGCGCAGCTCCCCGCTGGGCTGCAGCTGCGCAGCGACGGCCGCATTCAGGGGACGCCCAGCGAGGCCGGCGACACCGGCTTCTCAGTGTTCGCTGTCGACGCCACCGGCCAGGGGGACCGCGTCGTGGTGACGATGTCGGTGGTGCTGCGGCCCACCGTCCTGGGTTGCGGTGACGTGATGTCCGGCAGCTTCCCCGGCGGGGGGTCCGGCGTCTTCTCACCCGATCTCGCTGACTTCGACAACCTCGAGTGGCTCGCCGTTGCGCTGCCGGGTGACCTGACGCAGCGCATCGAGCTGGTCTGGAACAACACCGGCAGCAATATCCTGTACATCGAGCGCGCCAATGAGCCGCTAGGATCCCCGCTGATCGAAGACGACTACCTCTTCCGCACGCTCGATACCGGAGAGTTCCGGGTGGAGCTCGACGCTGGCACCACGCCGAGCCTGTCGGGCTACGAGGGCCAGGGGCAGATCCCAATGCTCCTCGCCTCGCTTGCGCCGGGCGATTGGACCCTACAGGTCGAGTGCACCGATGGCCCCGTCCTCGAACGAGTCCGGCAATTTCCGGTCCAGCTCGGCGACGAGATCGAGGTGGACTACGACGTGTGGGGTCCCGACGAGGGCGTCCGCATCTTCTCGCTCGACCCCCTCCCCGAGTGGATGATCTGGGACGAGACCACCGGGCAGGTGAGCGGAACGGCGGCAGTGGCCGGCGGCTGGGAGTTCACCATCGCTGCCGAGGCCGCGGACGGCCGCTACCGCGAGGAGCTCGCGCTGCTGTCGGTGTATGACGTCACAGACATCGGGTGCGACAGCGTCACGCCCGTCGCGCCCGCCGAGTCGTACTACGCGGGTGAGCAACAGGCATGGTGGGACGCGCGCGGCTTCGAGGTCCTGCGGTTGCCGCTCGCGGGCATCACGCCATCGGCCGTCACGCTCTCGCTGACCGGCAGCGAGGGGACGTACGTCGGGTTTTCGCTCCCAGGCCCGGACTCGCTGAAGTTCTACGCGAGCGGGGCGCGCGCCCAGTCCGACGGCACGACCGAGCTCGTCGTCACGCCGCGGACGTACCCGGCGGTCGGGCACTTCCTCGACGACGAGGAGCTCTACATCATTGCCGCCTCCACCGGGTCCACCGACGCCTCACTGGAGCTGTCGCTCGACGTCCTGTGCGACGCCGCGCCGCGGCTCGATATGGCCGGGCTGCCGGTGATCGAGGAGCTGGAGTCGGTGGACTGGGCGCTGCCCACGCTGGGCGGCGTGGACCCGGTCACCGTGACGGCAACGGGACTGCCGCCCGGCCTGTCCGTGTCCGCGGCTGGTCGCCTGGAGGGCGCGACCGCCGCGCTGGGACGCCATCCGGTCACCGTGACGACCACCGACTCGGTCGGCGCGTCTGGTTCGGAGCCATACATCCTCAGCGTGGGGATCGACGCCGCGTGTGAGGACGCCACCCAGGTGGACTGCGGCGACCAACTCACCGGCTCGTTCGCCGCACCGGTCGGGTCCACCGCGGTGCTGTGCATCCTCCCCGACACCATCGCCGCGCTGGGCTTTGAGGTGAGCTCGGAACAGACCACTGTCTACGTCGACGTGGGACACCCCGGCGCGGCGCTCGACGACGTGCTGAACGCGGGGGAGGCCACCTGGATCTCGTGGGGCGAGCCGGGCTCGACACAGGGCGTCTCGGTCAACCCCTGGTCGTGGCCCAACCTGACCGACTACCCGGGCCTGCCCGTGTTCCTGCCCATCCGCGCCTACGACGAGGGTGAGTGGACGGCCAACGTGGTCTGCGAGTAGCTCGCTAGTGACCTTGCACCGATCTGACGGACCACTGCGTAGGTCTGACGGCCACCGATCTCGGCGGGGTCGCTCTCTTAGCAGGTGGTCTGCGTCGGCGGGGCAGGGTCAGTGATCCGCCCGGCCGAGCGCCCGAAACATTCCGCGCTCACTCCGTCCTGTTCGCCCGGCTCTTCAGGTACGCGGGCGACACCGGCCAGTCGCCACTCGCGATGAGCGCGAGCAGATCGCGGCCGTACCAGATCCGCACCTCGCCCGGTGGGTGGTCGTCGGTCTCGCCGGCGATCAACAGATCCTGCAGGCCGTCGCCGTCGAGATCGGCGGTCGTCCATCGGCCGTCGTATGGTGACCAGCCGTCGGGGTTCGGCGCGGAGCTGTCCCAGAACTCCATCGCCGCGCGCGCGGCAGCGTCTGGAAAGACCTCGGGGTTGGTGGGGGTGTCGAAGCCCGGGATCAGCAAGGTGTGCTCAATGTCGTCCTTGGTGGACTGGTTGGCGATCAGATCGACCAAGCCATCGCCGGTCAGATCCCCGAGCGAGATCACCACGGTGGCGCCCAGCCGGACGGCGTCCTCTGGCTCGTTCATGCCGCCCTCGGGAGGGCTGGACATGATGTCCCAGGCCTCGAAGTCGACCCACCCGTCGGCGTTGAAGTCGCCGCCGACGGGCGCGTACCGTCCGAGGTAGAACCACGCGAAGGACGCGTCCTGGCTCACCATGCGCCCGCGCGGACCGTCCAGCTGGAAGAGCTCCGAGGGCCGGTCGCAGCCCAAGTAGATGTCGTCGCCGACCATCATCGAGGTGTCGCCCGGCGCGGGAAGGTCCCGGACGAGCTGCAGCGGCCCACCGTCGGGGCAGTTCGGCTCGCCGTAGAACAGCGAGTGCGGCGGCAGTGGGCCCTCGGCGTAGCACCAGGAGATCGTCCCCGGCGGGAACGGACCGTAGAACACCACGAACTCGTGCGAACCGCCACCGAGCGCGACGTCCGCGTGGCCGTCGCCGTCCGCATCGAATCCACCCAAGTGCGAAGCGAAGCCCGGACAGTCGAACGTCGCGTAGGGCTCCTTCTGCAGGCCGCCGTCGAACGGGCCCCGGAACAGCTGGCCGTTCTCCCAGATGTCGCCGAACCCGTCGCCGTCCGCGTCGCCAGCGCCCGTCAGGTTGGTGTTGTCCGGCGCCGCGGAGATCCCTCCCGGAGCAACGTCCAACAGCTGGTGCGTGCCTGGGGCTGGCGGTTGTTCCAGCACGAACAACCGACGTCCGCCCAACGCCACGCTGTCGCGACCGGTTCCGGAGGTGTCACCCACGTTCTTCAGGATGCGGTGGCCCAGATTGTAGTCGTGGCCCCACTCGGA
>Ga0316189_10000538_pt1 | contig 38341 bp, 32 predicted proteins | sample LowCovwburrow_MG_FD_204930 | JGI IMG/M metagenome (GOLD analysis project Ga0316189, IMG submission 204930) | Coastal sediment microbial communities from Maine, United States - Lowes Cove worm burrow | ecosystem: Environmental > Aquatic > Marine > Coastal > Sediment | place: USA: Maine...
GCGGTAATTTTCATGCAGAACCCGTGGCCTATGCCGCCGATATCATTGCGTTGGCCCTGTCTGAAATCGGTGCGATTGCGCAACGCCGTGTGGCGTTGATGGTTGATCCTACATTGAGTTTTGATTTACCACCGTTTCTGACCCCTGAGCCGGGGTTGAATTCCGGATTAATGATAGCCGAAGTGACAACGGCGGCTTTGATGAGCGAAAACAAACACTTGGCGAACCCGTGCTCGACAGACTCGACGCCGACATCGGCCAACCAGGAAGATCATGTCAGTATGGCGGCCCATGCCGCACGCCGCCTGATGCGGATGAACACCAACTTGAATACCATTCTTGGGGTCGAGTTGATGTGCGGGGTGCAAGGTATTGAATTTCGGGCACCACTTGTTACCAGTAAAGCCTTGCAGAGCGTTATGAAAACCGTGCGTCAGGACATCGCTTCACTTGCGCAAGACCGTTATATGGCACCTGATCTAGAGGTGGCGCGTGATTTGATCGCAAACGGAACCTTATTAGCAGATTTAGACTTGCCCGCATATGTGCTTGGTCAGCATGACAAAGGAGATACACATGAATGATCCACGCAAAGATGCCCGCAACATTTACCCACCAACAGGACCTGAATTGAATGCAAAAAGTTGGTTGACTGAGGCGCCTTTACGAATGCTGATGAACAATTTGCATCCCGATGTCGCCGAAAACCCGCATGAACTGGTGGTTTACGGCGGTATCGGTAAAGCCGCGCGAACATGGAAAGATTTCGATTTGATTGTCGATAGCCTGATGAAGCTGGAAGCGGATGAAACGCTTGTGGTGCAATCGGGTAAACCTGTGGCTGTTGTGCGTACCCATGTCGATGCGCCGCGTGTTTTGATTGCCAACTCCAACCTTGTGCCACATTGGGCCAATTGGGATCACTTCAACGAATTGGATCAAAAAGGCTTGGCGATGTATGGCCAGATGACTGCCGGTTCATGGATATATATCGGCAGTCAGGGCATTGTGCAGGGCACATACGAGACGTTTATGGAAGCGGGCCGTCAGCATTATGGCGGTAATCTGAAAGGCAAATGGATTTTGACCGGTGGCTTGGGCGGCATGGGTGGTGCGCAACCGCTGGCCGCCGTGATGGCGGGGGCCTGTTGTCTGGCGGTGGAGTGTAATCCTGAAAGTATCGACTTTCGTCTGCGCACGAAATATGTGGACGAAAAAACCGACAGTATTGACGAAGCACTGGAAATGATCGCACGCTGGACGGCGGCGGGGAAAGCTAAATCAGTGGCATTGCTGGGCAATGCGGCAGACGTGTTTCCCGAACTTTACAGGCGCGGTGTGCGGCCTGATATCGTGACCGATCAAACATCGGCCCATGATCCGAGCAATGGATATCTGCCGCAAGGCTGGTCGATGGAACGTTGGAAAAGTAAGCGTGAAAACGACCCCAAAGCAGTGGACAGGGCAGCGCGCGCGTCGATGAAAGTTCAGGTCGAAGCGATGGTGGCATTTCACAATGACGGTGTGCCGACAGTTGATTACGGCAATAATATTCGGCAGATGGCACTGGAAGAGGGGCTGGAAGATGCCTTTGCTTTTCCGGGGTTTGTACCTGCTTATATCCGTCCGTTGTTTTGCCGTGGTATCGGCCCGTTCCGCTGGGTGGCACTGTCGGGCGATCCGGAAGATATTTACAAGACAGATCAAAAAGTCAAAGAAATTCTGCCGGATAACAAACATCTGCATAACTGGCTGGATATGGCCCGTGAGCGGATCAGTTTTCAGGGCCTACCCGCGCGAATTTGCTGGGTTGGTCTGGGTGATCGGCACAAGCTGGGGTTGGCGTTCAATGAGATGGTTAAAAGCGGCGAATTGAGTGCACCTGTTGTTATTGGGCGTGATCATCTGGATGCAGGTTCTGTGGCATCACCTAACCGTGAAACCGAAAGTATGCGTGATGGATCGGATGCCGTGTCGGATTGGCCGCTTCTAAACGCATTGGTGAATACGGCATCGGGTGCGACATGGGTCAGTATCCATCATGGTGGCGGTGTGGGCATGGGATTTTCACAACATGCGGGCGTGGTGATTTGCGCTGATGGTACCGATGCCGCTGCCAAACGGATTGAACGGGTTCTCTGGAATGACCCTGCATCAGGGGTTTGGCGGCACGCGGATGCGGGCTATGAAAGCGCATTGGAATGTGCGCGAGAAAACGGGTTGAACCTGCCGGGAATTTTATAGGATTAACGATTCAAGGTTGCCATCGCTGGCTTTTTATGTCCAATCGAGATTATGCTAAGAGTTGTCAGCAATATGATGGGAATAAGTTCATGAGTATTCTTGCAGACCTTTTGTCTACGGTTTTTGAACGGCGCTACAAAAACACCGCCAATGTGAAATTGGATAAACGTCCGATCAATACGCTTTGTGATGATCTGCTAGGACGCCACGGAGAAGTTTCCGGTGTTGCCCTCGCATGTCAAATTCTGGACCGCTATACATTGATGGATGACACTGCAAAAAAGGATTTCTTCGATCATCTGACGCTTGAACTGGGTATCGATCCTGCACATGTTCGCAAGACGCTTGCAGCATATGAGGCCGAGCCTACAAAAAACAATTATCGTGCTTTTTTGTCGGCTGCAGAACCTACACGACAAGAATTGATAAGTCGCCTGAATCAAGTGCCGGGTGCTACTGGCCAACTTGTGACGATGCGCAACGATCTTTTGCGCTTATCAAAGAAATACGCTGAACTTGCAGCATTTGATATAGATTTTAGCCACTTGTTGAATTCATGGTTCAATCGTGGGTTTTTGGTGCTGCGCCCGATCAACTGGGAAAGCCCTGCGCATATTCTGGAAAAAATTATCGCTTATGAGGCCGTGCATACTATCGAAAGTTGGGATGATTTACGCAGACGGCTGCAACCAACAGACAGGCGATGCTTTGCGTTCTTTCATCCCTCAATGCCCAATGAGCCGCTGGTTTTCGTTGAAGTGGCTTTGACCAAAGGTATCCCGACATCTATTCAGGATGTTTTAAGTGATGATCGCCAAATGATTGATGCCGAGGATGCGGATACAGCCGTGTTTTATTCGATATCCAATTGCCAAGCAGGGCTTTCGGGGATTTCATTCGGCAATTCGTTAATTAAACAAGTGGTCGCGGATTTGGCGCGCGAACTTGTGGATTTAAAGACTTTTGTCACTTTGTCGCCGATACCGACCTTGATGAAATGGCTGGATGAAACGGGCCGCCGCGGTGATATTGATAATAATGACAAGCTACGCAACGTAGCGGCAAACTATCTGTTATGTGCCAAGCGGGGCAATGGTAGCCCCTATGATCCTGTTGCACGTTTTCATCTGGGTAACGGGGCAGAGATACACGCGGTACACGTTGGTGCCGATCTGTCCGCCAAGGGGGTAGCGCAATCGGGTGGTGCGATGGTGAATTATCTTTATGATTTGCGTAAGATTTCGCAAAACCATGAACAATTTGTCACCAAACAAAAAATCGCAACGTCAAAAGATGTGCGTGCTTTGAGTGCGCAGGCATAGGAGCCGGGTCAATGACCAACCCATTGTTCGATAGGTTATTTGGACGTACGCAGGTCAAAAAACACCATTTACCCTAAAGAAGTCGAACTGGTTCTGGATGAACAAAAATGGACCTTGGAAAGTGCCGTTATTGGGCTGCACTGCGATTTTCCATACGTTCCAGATTGACGATCGAGGACAGCATCAAACGATCCTGTGACCAGTCCCCCGTTTTTTGTATGGCAAGAGACATCAATATAACCAGTGCCATTGAAGGCAACAACAAACATGCAAATGCCTTACGCGAAATGGGCATTGTAACCGGATCTACTATGGCAATGATACGTTGTCTTAGGGATGCTGCTGCGTTCAGACCAAGTGGCGTGTTTTCAACCTGAACAAACGGAACCGTTGGTAATACTATCGAGTAGCTGTCGTCTTTGCGGATGCTGTTTTCGCAAACTTTCAACAGACATTCGCAATAGGCATGAATGTTGAAGTGCTTATTCAAGACCAGTTGTTGGTCACATGCCAGTTCGCGCAAGTGTTGCACCTGACGTTTCCAGAAATAAAAGACCGGATTCCAGAAAAAGAACGGTTGCAGGATCTCCAGAATATAGGCCCATTCTACATCGCCTTGACGGATGTGCTGCAATTCGTGACCCAACGCCATTTTCAGATCATCGCTTTCGGCCAGCATTCCCGAAGGGATAACCACATAACGGGTTCTCAGGCTGCGTGTGGAAAAAGGGATAAAGGTTGTATCGCTTAGCAGTATCCGTAAATTTCCGAATTTCCGCCATGCGTAGCTGCCGCGCAATACTGATCTGAGCTTGACGATATTGATGATTGAGCGGCCAAGAAAAACAATAAACCCTATTGAAAACAGTCCAGTGATATAAAAACCGGTAGATGTATTTGCGCTAAGAATATTTTGCATAAGTGCGTTGCGCATGCCGAGGATACGTTCAAATTCAACAGCTTTCATTTCGATGCTGCCATTCAGGTACTGAGCGACGGCAAAGTCAGAAGCGCTCATCGAAAAATCCGGGGAAAGTAAACCTATCTGAATAAATCCAGCTATTACTGCGATAGCTATAGGGCTAAGGGCGATGGCCAGAAAGACACTATTCAAAAGGCGCAACCGCAAGATATAGGGCAGTCGAACTTTAAGCTTTTTGATGGTGTATTGGGTGAAATTCCACAAGGCAAACGCAAAGATCAGCATAATATTGGCGTTGATGTAAGTGTTCAGTACAGCATCAGTCAGCATCATTTTTCAACCTCTTATCCAGTAGAGCTCGAATTTCCTCCAGTGCTTCTTCGGACATGCCTGCATCATCCACAAGGCGCGCGACTAGTGATACAGGTGTGTTGTCGAACAGCTTTTCAGATAGGTTCTTAAGTGACCTTGACTGATATGCGTCTTTTTTAATGGTGGGCCGATAGATGAAAGTTTTGCCCTTTTTAGAACTTACAACAAATTCCTTTTGTTCCAAAATCCGCAGAATAGTGGCGGCAGATGTGTAGGCAAGATTGCGGCCTTCGGCCAGATTGGCCAGAACATCGCGTACGGTTCCCTGACCCAATTTCCATAAATGAGACATGAACTCCAGTTCAACTTCTGTCAGCAGTTCGTTTTTCTTTTTTTGTCTCATTATTACTCTGCCCAAAATCAAATTTTACTGCGTTCAGTAAATACTAAAACTGCCGTTTTTCCAAGCCCTATACATATTCAAACTTTCCAAAAACAAAATACGCCCCATGCAATAGCCAACCCAAGGGGCGCCCAAAGGGGCATTCCCATAAGGCCAAGCCATGCGAGGAAGATATAGACGGCGCCAAGTAGCGAAATGAACAAGCGATCACCACGGGTAGTTGTCAGACCCAGAATGCCTTTGCGTTCAGCCCCGCCTGGATATTTGATTTCAAGTGCGGTCAATACGCCCATTGCGGTGAAAATACCAATAAAGATCAGTGCGGTGGGCCATGTCCATGCCATCCATCCCAGCATTATACCCTCCCCAGGGCAAAGCCCTTTGCGATGTGGTTGCGCACGAAATAAATCACAATGGCACCCGGGATGATGGTGAGTGTGCCTGCTGCTGCAAGCAAGCCGAGTTCATAACCTGCGGAAGAGGCGGTTTTGGTCATGGTGGCCGCGATGGGTTTGGCGTAAACCGCTGTCAGGGTTTTGGCCAGTAACAGTTCTACCCATGAGAACATGAAACAAAAGAACGCGGCAACGCCCACGCCTGCTTTAATCGATGGCAGGAATATCGTGGTGAAGAAGCGCGGGAAGGAATAACCGTCGACATAGGCGGTTTCATCCAATTCTTTGGGGACGCCACCCATGAAACCTTCCAATATCCACACTGCCAGTGGGATGTTGAACAGGCAATGGGCCAGTGCCACTGCCAGATGGGTGTCAAACAGGCCAACGGCGGAATAAAGTTGAAAGAACGGCAATGCAAACACGGCTGCGGGGGCCATGCGGTTGGTTAATAGCCAGAAAAACAGTTGTTTGTCGCCCAAAAAACGGTACCGCGAAAATGCATAGGCTGCGGGCAAGGCGACCGTGAGTGAAATGACTGTGTTCAGGGACACATAGATGATTGAGTTGATGTAGCCCCAGTACCATGTGGGATCAGTGAAGATTACACGGTAATTATCAAAGGTCCATGTTTGCGGGAACAGCGAAAACCCTGACAGTATTTCGCCTGTAGTTTTAAAGCTCATTGCCACAAGCCAGTAGATCGGCAGCATCAGGAACAAGATATAAATAAGCGGGATTATGGAACGTTTGCGCATGGGTTTTGTCCTAATTCGTGTCGTTTTTGGTCATCAGCGTGTAGAACAGCCATGACACAAAAAGGGTGATTGCAAAGTAGATCAATGACATGGCCGCCGCTGGCCCCAAGTCAAACTGGCCAAGGGCGATTTTGACAAGATCGATCGATAAAAGGGTCGTGGAATTGCCGGGGCCACCGCCAGTCAGGACAAATACTTCGGTATAGATGTTGAAGCTGTCCATGAAGCGCAACAGAATGGCGATGGTCAGCACCTGTTTCATTTTGGGTAGTTGGATGTAACGGAAAACCGCCCAGTTCGATGCCCCGTCTATTTTGGCAGCTTGGTAGTAGGCGTCCGGAATGGAAACAAGGCCCGCATAGCTAAGCAGCACGACAAGTGATGTCCAATGCCAGACATCCATGACGATGATCGTGGCCCACGCGGCAAACGGATTTTGGGTCATGTCATAAGGGATGCCAAAGGTGTGGTTCATCAGATATCCCAGCAGGCCAATCTCCGGCAGGGTGAAAATGTTCCACATCGCCCCAACCACATTCCACGGGATCAGCATGGGCAGGGCCATTGTGACAAGGCAGACAGGCACCCAGAATCCTGAACGCGGCATGGCAAGTGCTATGATGATGCCCAAGGGCACTTCGATGGCCAGAATAATGGCGGTAAACAGGAATTGTCGGCCTAAAGCCGCGTGAAACCGTTCGGAGTGCAGCAGCTTTTCGAACCAGCCCAACCCTTCCCAGAAAAACAGGTTGTTGCCGAAGGTTTCCTGCACCGAATAATTGACCACGGTCATCATCGGAATGAGCGCATTGAATGCGACCAGCAAAAGAACAGGCAGCACGAAGAGCCAAGCTTTTTGGTGTGGCTTTTTCATGATGCCGCCCCTTGTGTCTGTGTGGCAATCCAACCGTCACAGTAAAGGCGTGTTTTTGCGGGATCAAAGGATAGGTGAACAGTTTCACCCTGTGCAGGAACGGCGCCGTTCACTACGGCTTTAACCAAAGTTTCACCGATCATTGCATCAACAACGTTATGGCGACCGACATCGGATACTTTCCGAATTGTAGCTTCCAGCCCCTGATAGTTAAGACTGACAAATTCAGGGCGAATACCGATTTCGGTTTTACCTGCAATTGCGCCAGAGCTGTCAATTGCACCTTCAAGATTTATGGGATGGCCGTGAAAGAACGCCATGCCTTGGTTTACTTCACAGGGCAGCACGTTCATTCCGGGCGAACCGATGAAATGACCCACAAAAGTATGGGCGGGACGTTCGAACAGTTCATTGGGCGTACCGATTTGGACGATTTCACCATCGTTCATTACCACTACCTGATCGGCAAAGGTCAGGGCCTCGGTCTGATCGTGGGTGACATAGATCATCGTGGCGCGCACCCTTTGATGCAGTTCTTTCAGTTTGGAACGCAGTTTCCATTTCAGGTGCGGGTCGATGACGGTAAGCGGTTCATCAAACATTACCACATTCACGTCTTTGCGTACCAAGCCGCGCCCCATGGATATTTTTTGTTTATTATCCGGTGACAGGCCAGCGGCACGGCTGTGAAGCATGCCATCAAGTTCAAGCATATGAGCAATCTCTTCAACACGTTGTTTTACGGTGATTTCATCCATACCGCGATTGCGCAAGGGGAACGCAAGGTTGTTGAAAACCGTCATGGTGTCGTAAATCACCGGGAACTGGAATACCTGTGCGATATTGCGCTGGTCGGGGGGTAGGCCCGTCACGTCTTTTCCATCGAACAGAACCTGCCCTTGGGATGGATCCAACAGACCTGAAATAATATTCAGCAATGTGGACTTTCCACAGCCGGACGGGCCCAACAGGGCGTATGCGCCGCCGTCTTCCCAATCCAGATCGATTTGCTTTAAGGCGTAATCGTCAGGGGTTTTGGGATTGGGATAATAACTGTGCCGCAGCTTTGAAAGGGTGATTTGTGCCATGCTTTTTGTCCTTACGCCACAAGAGCACCGTCGGGTGCAAAATAAAAACACGCAGACGGGTCCATATAAAAATCTCGGGCCTCACCGATTTGATAAGGATGGGTACCATGTGCCAATGAAACCCATGTGTGGTTGCCCATTTCAAAATGGGCACTGCTTTCAGAGCCGCTTAATTCTGTGACCAGAACAGTGCCGGTCAGTGTTACAGAGGTTTGGTTTCTTGCGTTGGGAGAAATATGATTTGGGCGAATGGCAACAATATATTGTCCATCTTGCAGATTGGCCATGTCGCCGGTTAGTGGCCATGAGGTGTTTGCATCAAGCGTTGCATGTGCACCCTGTTTGGTAATGGTGGCAGCGTTGATCGGTGGGCTGGAGAACACTTGTGCTGACGCCAAGTTATGCGGGTTGCGGTAAATTTCCGCGGTTGGGCCGAATTGGGTGACGCAGCCGTTATCCATCAGTGCCGTATAGCCGCCCAATAATAAGGCCTCTTCGGGTTCGGATGTGGCATAAACCACCACGGCACCACGCCCTGCGAAAAGTTCGGGCAGTTGTTCGCGCAACTCTTCGCGTAATTTATAGTCAAGGTTGGCAAGTGGCTCGTCCAAAAAAACCGCACGGCTTTCTTTGGCGATGGCGCGTGCCAGTGCGGTGCGTTGTTGTTGGCCGCCTGACAGTTCTTGTGGACGGCGGTTGAGCATTGGGCGCAGTTGGAGGATGTCTGCGGCTTCTTCAACGCGGCCTTGAATTTCGGATTTTGCCATGCCCGCAACTTTTAAGGGCGAGGCGATATTGTCGAATACTGTCATGTGCGGGTAATTGACGAAAAACTGGTGTACCAAACTTATATTACGTTTCTGGGTCGACAGCTTGGTAATATCCTGCCCGTCCATGAATATCTGCCCACCGGCAATCGGATCAAGTCCTGCCATCATTTTGATGAGCGAGGTTTTACCGGCACCCGTCTGGCCCAAAAGCACATTGAAATGTCCGGCTTCAAGGATTAGACTGGTTTGCTTTATATGGGTAACCCCATCAACGCTTTTAATGATGCTTTTAAGCTCAAGTGTCATATCTTTACTTTATATTTTGGGGCATTTTTGGGTGCAGAAAGTCTGTAAAATGCCGAGGTCACAGACCCCGGCTAGTGGGCCCTAACAGTTAGGGCCCATCAGGGAAAGGTTTATTGCGCAGCCCATCGGGCAACAAGATCATCGTAGTTGATGGTCACACCTTGTGGCTTTTCATTGGCTAACGGGGGTTTTGCACCACCATTTGCATACCAGAATGCGGCATCTTTTTCATCATTCAGGCGTGGACCACAACCACCGTAGACGTTGGCAGCCTCATCGACGGCTTGCATACGTGCCATTGTGATATCCATTTCACCGGCCAAACGGTTCATCGCTTCTTGCGGTGTAAAGGCACCGGAGTTCACGTCACCGATTTGCTGCCACCAGATTTGTGCCAGTTTTGGATAGTCAGGAACATTGATCCCTGTTGGCGACCATGCCACACGGTCAGGTGAGCGGTAAAACTCGACCAAACCACCCAGTTTCGGGGCACGTTCAGAAAACGAGGCGTGGTTTACAGTACTGTTGCGAATGAAGGTCAGGCCTACGTGTGATTTTTTCACGTCCACGGTTTTGGATACAGCGAACTGTGCATATAACCATGCGGCTTTGGCGCGATCTTCGGGTGTGGATTTCAGAATTGTCCAAGATCCTACATCTTGATAACCAACTTTTTGGCCTTCTTGCCAATAAGGCCCGTGCGGGCTTGGGGCCATACGCCAAAGCGGCTTGCCGTTATCATCCACAGTGTTGTTGCCTTCAGATTTCGGTTTTACCATGTCTGCGGTAAAGGCAGTGTACCAGAAAATCTGTTGGGCCACGTTGCCCTGACTAAGCGCGGGCAGGGATTGATAGAAGTCAAACGAAGCTGCTCCCGGAGGGGCATATGATCGCAACCATTCATCCCATTTGCGGATCGCGTAAACTGCGGCCGGCCCGTTTGCTGCGCCACCACGGCTGACAGATGCACCTGACGGGTTACAAGACCCTGCCTCCATGCGAATGCCCCATTCATCGATGGGAATACCGTTTGGTTCACCTTTTGATCCCGTACCTGCCATTGACAGCCATGCGTCGGTCATGCGCCACCCCAGATCGGGTGCACGTTTGCCGTAATCCATGTGACCGTAAATTGTAGTACCATCAATTTCCTTGATGTCATTGGAAAAGAACTCTGCAATGTCTTCATAGGCAGACCAGTTTACCGGCACACCCAGTTCATAACCGTATTTTGCTTTAAACGCGGTTTTCAGATCTTTGCGATCAAACCAGTCTTTACGAAACCAATAAAGATTGGCGAATTGCTGATCTGGAAGCTGATAGAGATCACCATCGGGTCCCGTGGTGAATTGGGTGCCGATAAAATCGCCCAGATCCAGGTTGGGGTTTGTTACGTCAGCTGCCGCACCCGCCATCCAGTCGGTCAGATTATAGGCCAGTTGCAGGCGCGAGTGGGTACCGATCAAGTCACTGTCGTTGACATATGCATCATAAAGATTGCGCCCGGTTTGCATCTGGGTCTGTACCGCTTGTACAACTTCACCTTCACCCAAAATCTGGTGATTGACCTTGATACCGGTAATTTCTTCAAAAGCTTTTGTCAGCACTTCAGATTCGTAAGAATGTGTCGGAATACCTTCCGAAAGAACATTTATTTCCATGCCGGAAAATGGTTTGGCTGCATTGATGAACCAGTTCATTTCAGCCATTTGTTCATCTTTACTAAGTGATGATGGCTGGAATTCCTGATTGATCCATTTTTGTGCCGAAGCCTCATCGGCCATAACTGTTGTAGATCCCGCAACAACGGCAATGCCCGCAGCTGCGGAAAGCAGATACTTACGCATTTATTTTCCTCCCTTAAAATTTCAAGTCAGCTTTCGCTGGCAGCCATATAGTCAGATGAAACGCGCGCTCTGTCAAACTAAAAGTTTAGTAGCGAGAGATATAATTCATTCCCGAAGTTCGGTATTGCTTTAAAAGGATTATTAAAAGTACTCATATATTCTAGGGATGTATTTTCGTCCTAATTCGGGGTCTGCTGAATGATAGCAGACCCCGATAGGTAATGATTTAGACCGTGGCTTTTTTCTTTGCAACCTGCTTGATCACGGGCTCCATCTTGTTCAGTATTTTATCGTCAAGATGGCATTTTATTTCGTGCCCCCCTTTAAGGGTGCGCATTGGTGGTACTTCTTCTTCGCACAAGCCGCCTTTGACCTGGTCCTTGTAGTTGCACCGTGTTTGGAACGGGCAGCCGGATGGCGGATTCATAGCGGACGGAATGTCACCGTCCAGTACCACATGCTTTTTTACGATACTGGTGTCGGCAATCGGTACTGCAGATAATAATGCTTCGGTATATGGGTGATAGGGTGGTGAGAAAATAGCGTCAGTTGACCCCATTTCAACCACATGACCCAGATACATCACCATCACACGGTCAGACAGATAGCGTACAATCGACAGGTCATGGCTGATGAATATAAGCGTAGTTTTGTTTTCACGTTGAATTTCCATCAGCAGATCAGTTACGGCCGCTTGCACGGATACGTCTAGTGCCGACACAGGCTCATCAGCCACAACGATCTGTGCGTCACCGGCAAAGGCGCGGGCAATGCCCACACGCTGCTTTTGACCGCCGGACAACTGACGCGGCATCCGTTTGGCAAAGGCGCGTGGCAGTTTGACCAGATCAAGCAGTTTGAGCATACGGTTTTCACGGTCGGCTTCATCCGTGCCAACGCCGAAGATTTCCAATGCGCGTTTGATCTGGCTGCCAACCGTCATGGCGGGGTTCAGTGTGTCAAACGGGTTTTGGAATACCATTTGAACTGACGAAACTGTGCTGGTTGTGCGTTGTTCAATGGACACGTCTTCGACATATTTACCCAAAAGCTCAACCGATCCATCCGTGGCGGTTTCCAGCCCCATCAGAACCTTGGCAAGTGTTGATTTCCCACAGCCGCTTTCGCCAACAATTGCCAGTGTTTCACTCTCACGGGCCACAAAACTGATAGTTTCGTTGGCCTTGACTACACGTTTTTCACCGCCGCCAAAAATTGCATTGGCTGCGACCTCGTAGTATTTCTTCAGGTTTTCGACTTTCAGGACAACATCGCCGATTTCGGTTTTGGCTATATTGGCACCTGCTTCAATGGGTTCATCCCAATCGATACTTTCAAACCTCATACAGCGCGAATCGTGGCGCGTGTCGTCTTTGATCGGGGCCATTTTAATGTTATGTGCGTTGCACAGGCCCTCTTTGAAATAATTGCAGCGTGGTCCAAAATTACAGCCCCTGGGCCGTTCATGCGGCAGTGGAAAGTTGCCCGGAATGGCTACCAGAGGGTGTTCGTTCTTATCTGCACCGGGCAGTGGGATCGAGCGAAATAAAGCCTGTGTATATGGGTGTCGCATTTTGTCGAACACGTCTTCAATACTACCGGTTTCCACCGCTTCGCCCGAATACATCACACACAAACGGTCACATGTTTCCAAGATCAGACCGAGGTTGTGACTGATAAATAGCATGGATGTGCCGTATTTCGTGCCCAAATCCTTGACCAAATCCACGATCCCTGCTTCAACTGTCACGTCAAGTGCCGTGGTCGGTTCATCAAGGATCAGCAGTGATGGTTTAGACATCAACGCCATCGCAATGACGATGCGCTGCTGTTGCCCGCCAGATAACTGGTGCGGAAAAGAATTCATCATACGCTCAGGGTCGGGCAGGCGTACGCTTTCCACGATTTCAATAGCCATTGCGTAGGCATCTTCTTTCGACATGCCTTCATGGATCATTGGTACTTCCATCAACTGCTTGCCGATTTTCATCGCCGGGTTAAGGGATGCCATCGGTTCTTGATAGATCATGGCGATCTCAGAGCCGCGCAGTTTGCGTAATTCTTCTTCGGGCATTCCGATCAGCTCGCGACCCTTGAATTTGATTGAGCCGCTGACGCATTTGCCGTTGACGCCCAAATCCTGCATCACGCCAAGGGCTACGGTGGATTTACCGCAACCACTTTCGCCCACCAGCCCAACGGCTTCGCCGGGCATCACGGTGACGGAAAAATCCATCACCGCAGGAATTTCGAACATTCTGGTAAAGAACGAAATAGACAGTTGGTTTATTTCAAGTATCGGGCCATCATAGGGTTGTTTTGTCATGATATTTTTCTAATCCCGTAAGCTTTGTTCACGCAGGCCATCGGCCAGCAGGTTTAAGCCAAGCACAAGTGACATCAGTGACAGTGCCGGCGGCAGGGCGGGGTGGGCATAGATTGCAAGCAATCTGCGACCCGCGTTGATCGTTGAACCCCAGTCGGGGCTTTCAGATTCCAATCCCAATCCGAAGAAGCCCAATGTCCCAAGCAGGATCGTCGTGTATCCGATACGTAGGCAGAAATCGACGATCAGCGGTCCACGCGCGTTGGGGAGTATTTCCCAAAGCATAATGTACCATGGGCCTTCGCCACGGGTTTGTGCAGCGGCTACATAATCGCGGGTTTTGATGTCCATGGTCAGGCCGCGAATAATCCGAAAAACCGTCGGTGAATTCACAAACACAACGGCCACGAACACGATCAGGATGTTGGCCTGCATGGAAATGATCCCGATAGGGTCGGCATTCCAGGCAATGCCCAGGTAGATCCAGCCGCCTATCAGCACTGTGAGTGCAACAAAGAGATTACGTTTCTGTGGCTGCGTGTAGAACCTTGATTGCCATAGAACCACCAGAAATATGATCGGGAACAGGAACAGGACTGCCGCCATGTATTTCGGCAGACCGGTTTCCACGATCTCGGGTGTTACCAGAAGATAGAACAGCAAGATTACGGGGAAGGCCAGAATGAGGTTGGCCAGAAACGATAGAAACGTGTCGCGCTTGCCGCCGTAATAACCCGCAGGTAGGCCCAGTGTGATGCCAACCATAAAGGCAAACAATGTGGCCAACGGTGCAATTTTCAAAACAATGCGGCTACCCGCAACTACACGGCTGAACACGTCTCGGGCCAGATTGTCCCCGCCCAACAAGTACCATTGAAAATCAGCGGTCTCTGCTCCTTCGGTGGGGGTACCGGGCAATTTATTTTTCATCCCCGAGATTTGTTGCAGAGGATCATGGGTCATGATCATATCACCGAATAATGCGGTTAAGACCCAAAACATCACCAGTGTGAAACCGACCATGCCGATGGGGCTGTCGAACAGTTTTCCGTAAAGGCCGGTTTTTGTTTTGGTGGCTATAGAGGCCGCGAATATTATGATCAGACCAATCCAGACAGGCAAAAGCTGATACAGGATGAGGCCGAAAATTTGAAGAGAGCTTAAAGGTTCCATGTAACTGTTCCTCCTTAAGATACGCGGATGCGCGGGTTGAGGAATACATAGCCAATGTCCGAGATCAACTGTGTGACCAGAACAACGATGACTGCGATAACCGAGATGCCCAATAGCAACTCGATGTCATTGTTTTGTGCAGCCTGCACCAACGCCCAGCCGAAGCCTTTGTAGTTGAACAGGGTTTCCACGATAACAACGCCCGTCAGTAGCCACGGAATTTGCAGAATAATGACTGTAAACGGGGCAATCAGCGCGTTGCGCAGGGCGTGTTTCAGGACGACATTCTTGAAGCTTACGCCTTTCAGACGTGCAGTTCGGATATATTGTGCGGTCATCACCTCGGCCATGGATGCGCGGGTCATGCGCGCGATATAGCCCATGCCGTAAAGCGCAAGTGCCATCACAGGCAGGGTGAAATTCGCGAATGTAATATCGGCCATTGCCGATGTAGCCGAGCCTTTGAACAGGGTTTTACCGGACATCAGCCCCCAGTCTGACAAGAGGGGCGATAATCCGATTTGGGATGAAGCAAACAGAACAATGAAAATAACGCCTGACACATATTCGGGTGTCGCCGTAGTTACGATTGAAAATGTGGACAGTGTGCGATCGGTTCTGGAACCTTCACGCATACCAGCCAAAATACCGACAATCAGGGCCATCGGAACCATAACACATAAGACTGCGAACATCAGCCAACTGGTCAAACCAAGTCTTTTGGTGACAATGCTCCAAACCTCTTCCTTGAAAACCGTGGAATAACCCCAGTTTGCCTGTATGATACCACAGTAGCTGGGAATGTCTTCAGGGGCCATTCCAGCCCGTGTGCAGCGGCTGATAACTGTACCGTCTTCGGTGACGGTTTTAAAACTTGGAACAACGCCCAGCCATTCGCCGTATTTTTTAAAGGTATTTTGTGAATACCCGCGATTACCCAGCCAGCTTGTGACCTGTTCATCGGTCATCCGCATGTTGCCTTGCGTTTTCGCAAGTTTTTCCAGATTGGGATAAAGGTTTGTTAGGTAAAAGACGATGAATGTCAGACAAAGCGCAGTCAGGGCCATAACGCCAAACCGCTTGAAAATGAAACTTCCCATAATTCCCCTGTTTTGTTTTGATCAAACTATCGCGGCAATGAATCCAGAATAGCTTTTAGGTAGAGTACGAATAAGAAGGCCGCCATATAGGCGGCCTTCAATAAATAAGTCTTATGCAAAACCTAGCTTGTGGACGTGAATTTCGAATAAAGGATGCATTTCGTAATTGATAACACCTTCACGTGCATGGCGATAAAGTGAGCGCCAGTACGGCTGAATAGTCACACCTTCTTCTTGCATGATGGTTTGAATACGCACCATCTTTTCACGGCGCTTATCAGCATCGGCAATTGCCAGTGCTTCAGTTAGCAGTTGATCGAACTCTGCGTTTGCAAATCCAGTTTCGTTCCATGCTTCACCAGTGCGGTAAGCCAGTGCAAGAACCTGAACACCCAATGGGCGCATGTTCCAGTTGGTTGAACTGAACGGGTATTTTGCCCAGTCATTCCAGAAAGTGGAGCCGGGCAGAATTGTCCGCTTCACCTTGATACCGGCATCGCGTAATTGTGCAGCTACCGCATCGGTGGTGTCTTTGCGCCAGTTGTCATCAATCGATAGCAACTCATGCTCATAATCACCCATGCCAGCCTCTTCCATCAGGGCTTTTGCGCCCGCGGGGTCAACTTTTAGTGGTGGTAGTTTTGCATATTCCGGATGGATCGGACAAACGTGGTGGTTTTCCGCAGGGGTTCCCAGACCAGATACGCCAAGTTCCAGACAGACAGCGTTGTCAACGGCCATTGCTAATGCGCGGCGCACACGTACGTCTGCATAGGGTTTTTTACCATCCACTTCAGCTAACTGATTTGGCCGGATCACAATTGTGGCCGCCGTAATCGCTTCTGAATTTTGCCAGCCCAACCCAGAGAAAATGTCAACAAATTCGCCGGATGTTTCATAGAGCATGTCAATTTCTTCAGCTTCAGCAGCTGCGAGGTATGCAGATGGATCAGTGCCGTAATCGATGAATTCAATACGGTCGAGATAAGCACCGTTGCCGGCATCCCACCAGTCGTGGCCTTCGGCGCGTACTAGTACAGCTTTCACGCCGACTTCCATGGATTCCGGTTTATACGGTCCGGTACCTATCGGGTTTGTCAGCATGCTGTCTGCCGTGTGGCTGGCATGTGTGATTGCGGCAGGGTAGTCTGTCATACCTGCAATCAGCGTTATGTCGGCGGCAGGCAGTATCAGTTTTACGGTGTGGTTGTCGACAACATTGATGACACCCGCTTTTGCTTGACCGGTTTCCGCGTCGATTAGTGTCGCCATACGACCAGCCATAGAGTTGCCCTCTAGGGATTTATCGCACCAGCCGGCAATGTTGCGTGCAACATCTTCGGCAGTGAAGTCGTCACCATTGTTCCATTTGGCGCCTTTACGGACATTCAAGGTATATTCTGTAGCGTCGTCATTGATATCCCAGCTTTCCAACAGGCGGCCTTCGAATGTGCCGTCTTTGTTGTACTGAACCAGATATTCCAGCCATCCGCGCGCGAAGTTCGCGATTTGTGACCAGTCAAATGTACGCGGATCTTTCATTGCGCGGACTTCTTGTTGGATGCGTAAGGTGCCGCCCATGCTGGGTGTTCCGGCTGCATATGCAGGTGCAGTCATGCCCAACATTCCATAAGCCGTAGCAGCGGTTGCGCCGAATGCGCTTGCCAAAGCAAGGAATTCGCGACGATCAACTTCTGATCCCTTACGTACTGACTTTGCTGATTTTAAGATATGATCTGGTAAAGGTGCACCAGTTCGTTTGAAAAATTTCATTATTGTCTCCCTGTTGTTCTCAAAGCTTTTTGAGTTGTGAACGAAGCCTAACGATAGTTACACAAATATCAAACATATTCAAAAAATCCTGTGTATATCGCCAAATTTTTTCAATTTACGGCAATAGAGGCCATGAATACGACGCATTTATAGAGAATCATCGATCAATAATTATCCACCGCTACTAATTAAAATTAGCGACGGTACAAAATATGGCATTTAGGATCATGCAAAAACTATATGGCTAGGATCATGCAAAAACTATATGGCTTTCTTTTTCATATATTTATTTGCGTGTCTGTCCTGCAAGTGCTTTAACTTTTGGCCCTATTGCGTTGATGATTTTTGTGACGCCGATGGCATTGGGGTGGATATTGTCGTTTTGCATGTATTTCAGATTTGGGGTTTTCTGTTCGGGTTGATCAAGCAGGGCGGTTAGGAAATTTGTATAAAGCAATACGCCGTATTCACGAGCAAGATCGGGATAGATTGCATCAAACGCCAGCTTGTATTCAGGGCCGTAATTTCCGGGTGCCGTGTGACCGACCAACAAAACGGGCAGGTCGTGTTCATGGGCGACTTTCAATATACCTGCAAGGTTTTCCCGGCTTGTGGCCGGATCAATTCCGCGCAATAAATCATTACCGCCAAGAGCGATGATAACAGCATCAACGTCAGGCGTTAATGTCCATGCAATGCGCGACAGGCCACCTGCCGTGGTGTCGCCTGAAACACCTGCGTTTAGAAGCGTTACGTCAACACCTTGTTTGTGCAACCATTTTTGTAGTTGGGGGACGAAACCGTCTTCTACGGGCAAACCGTACCCCTGAGTCAGACTGTCGCCAAGGGCGGCGATGACAATCGGGCCTGCAAATGCAGGCAAAGGGACAAGCAGCATCAACAATAACGCAATTGTGTGCTTGCGAACCATGCGGCCGGACCAATATATCGGTAAGCAACGCAGCTTAAGGATGATGATCATGGCCGATGTAATACTTTCTTTGAAAAATACGTGCCTGACTTTGTCCGGCAACGCAGGGATGGTGGATATTTTACACGGCATCACGCTGGATGTGTTTCGCGGCGAAACGCTGGGGCTTGTGGGGCCATCGGGGTCGGGCAAATCTTCTCTCCTTATGCTCATGGGTGGGCTTGAGCGTGCCACGTCTGGTGATATACATGCGTTGGGCCATGATCTGACGGTGTTGAATGAAGATGCATTGGCCCGTTTCCGTCTACAACATATGGGTGTTGTTTTTCAATCTTTCCACCTAATTCCGACAATGACGGCAATAGAGAATGTGGCGACACCTCTGGAATTGGCCGGTGTCAAAGATGCTTTTACGCGCGCAAAGGCGGAATTGTGCGCGGTTGGTTTGGGGGCGCGACTGGACCACTACCCATCACAAATGTCGGGGGGTGAGCAGCAGCGTGTGGCACTGGCCCGTGCGGCGGCTCCGCGCCCCGATATTTTGCTGGCGGATGAACCGACGGGCAATCTGGATGCCAGCAACGGGCAGGTCATTATGGATTTGCTGTTCGGATTGCGCGACAGATATGGAACAACAATTGTTTTGGTGACACACGCGCCTGAATTGGCTGCAAGGTGTGACCGGATTGCCCGATTGGATGACGGGCGTATCGACACGCTCACACAGCAAAAGGCAGCGGAATGAACCTGTTGGTTGCATATCGAATAGCACGGCGCGAGTTGCGCGGTGGTTTGCGCGGGTTTGGGATATTCATTGCTTGTCTTGCCTTGGGGGTCGGGGCGATTGCCGCCGTGGGATCGGTACGGATGAGTATCGAAAAAGGATTGGTGCAGGAAGGTGCCGTGATCTTGGGCGGTGACGCTGTGTTGGAATTCACCTATCGATTTGCAAGCGAAAATGAACGCGACTGGATTGTGGCGAACAGCGATAGGCAATCCGAAATCGTCGATTTCCGTTCGATGGCGGTCGTGGGTGCGGGGGATGATGCAACACGGGCTTTGACACAAGTAAAAGGCGTGGACGGGTATTATCCTTTATACGGCAAAGCGGTGTTATCGCCGGACATGCCACTGGCCCGCGCACTGGACGGGCAGGGTGCCGTGATGCAACAGGTACTGATTGACCGCTTGGGGCTGAGGGTTGGTGACAGATTTCGTTTAGGCGTGAAGGAATTCACACTGAGCGCAGCACTGATCCGTGAACCCGATAATGCCAGTGCAGGGTTCGGTCTTGGGCCGCGTATTATTGTGGCGAAAACGGCATTAAGCGATTCTGGGTTACTGGAACCTGGGTCGATTTTCAAAACCAAATACCGAATGGAATTGCCAAAAAATACTGACCTTGGACAAATGCAGGCCAAGGCGGAACAATTGTTTCAAGATAGCGGTGCGCGTTGGCATGATCGGCGCAATGGCGCGCCCGGTGTGCAGCGGTTTGTTGCGCGCATGGGTGCGTTTCTGGTATTGATCGGTCTGGCGGGTCTTGCCGTTGGTGGCGTTGGTGTTGCAGCGGCGGTACGGGCTTATTTATCAGGCAAGTCCGCTGTGATCGCCACGCTGAAAACACTGGGGGCAAGTGGGCGGGTCATCTTTTTGACTTATCTTATGCAGATCGGGGTTTTGACATTTTCGGGCATCGCATTAGGGTTGGTTTTCGGGGCGGTTATGCCCGTCTTATTATCGCCCGTGATTGCGGCCGCAATGCCCGTCTCTATAGCGATTGGCGTGCATGTTTCACCCCTGATCGAGGCTGCACTTTACGGTGTTCTGAGCGCACTTATTTTTACGCTATGGCCGCTGGCGCAAGCTGAAAAGGTTCGAGCAGCTTCATTGTTTCGTGATCCTGTCGGGCAATTGCACGGCTGGCCGCGCCCGCTGTTTTTGATATTGATATTTGTGCTGATAGTTGCTTTGACCGGGCTTGCCGCGTGGTATTCAGGCGCGCCCGAACTGGCATTCTGGTCCGTAGGCGGCATTATAATCGCGCTGTTTGCCTTGGCAGTGTCAGCAGCAGCCGTTCGCCGGGTAACGGCACGTCTGGCGCGGGGGCAAATGTTACGCGGGCGCACAGCTTTGCGCCTTGCGCTGGGGGCGGTTGGGGGGCCGGGCGGGGAATCCACTTCAGTGATTTTATCGCTGGGATTAGGGCTGGCTGTGCTGGCTTCTATCGGGCAGATCGATGCAAACTTGCGTAATGCGATTTCGGAAGAGTTACCAAAAGCTGCCCCGTCTTACTTTTTCATCGATATTCAACCTGATCAACTGTCGGGTTTTCTGGAACGGGTAAAAGCGAATGAAGGTGTTTCACGGGTGGATACCGCGCCGATGATGCGCGGCGTTATCACCCGTATCAACGGGCAATCTGCGCGTAAGTTTGCAGGTGACCATTGGGTCATTCGCGGTGATCGCGGTATCACCTATTCTGCGACTGTCCCGAAAGGATCGTCTGTCACAAAGGGCAGTTGGTGGGCGAAAGATTATACCGGACTACCGCTGGTCAGTGTTGCGCAGAAACAAGCGGATGAGATTGGTTTGAATTTAGGCGATACATTGAGCATAAACATTCTGGGGCGCGAGATAACCGCGACGATTGCCAATTTCCGCAATGTTGATTTTTCGGACGCAAGTATCGATTTTGTCCTGACGCTGAACCCATCGGCGATTGCGGGTGCGCCGCATACGAATATTGCCACGGTCTATGCGGACGAAGCGGTTGAGGCATCTCTGTTGCGAGATGTTGCAGGCGATTATCCGAATATCACGGCGGTGCGGGTGCGTGATGCCATTGCACGCGTTACAGAGGCTTTGACAGGGATTGCGGTGGCGATCTCTTATGGGGCGGGGGCAACATTGTTGACTGGGTTCATCGTGTTGATCGGGGCTGCCGCCGCGGGGGAACCTGCACGTGTTTTTGAGGCCGCCGTATTGAAAACAGTAGGGGCTTCGCGCGGGATTATTCTGATCAGTTTCGCAATCCGCGCAGCCATACTTGGGGCGGCTGCCGGGGGGGTGGCGCTGATGGCAGGTATTGCCGCGGGTTGGGGCGTGACGGTCTATGTGATGCAGACCAGTTACCAATTTCAACCGTTGCCTGCATTTTTAATTGTTGTAGGTGGTGCACTGGCAACCCTTGTGGCAGGGCTGTTATATGCATGGCGACCGCTTACGGTGCGTCCTGCACAAGTTTTGCGCGCACGTGAATAAAACGAAGGAAAATGGAAATTATGTCTGCTATAGTTTTTGATCTGGACGGCACTTTGGTGCAATCGTCCCCTGATATACACGATGCACTTAATCGCATGCTGACGAAAAATGGATGTGATGAGCTGTCTTTAGAGGTTGTGACTTCATTCATTGGCAATGGTGTTCCGAAGCTGGTTGAACGGGCTATGATCGCGTCGGGTATTACAAGTACAGATGTGTCTCATGCGCAATTGGTGAAGCAGTTTTCCGATTTTTACGCGATAAACACTATCGAGAAAAGTTACTTGTTTGACGGGGTTTTGCAGGCTTTGGAAAAACTTGTCGAGGCGGGTAATAAACTGGCTATCTGCACCAATAAGCCTTTTGACATGACCGTGAAAGTATTGGATGAGTTGAACATCAACCATTTTTTCGATGCTGTAATAGGCGGCGATAGCTTGCCTGTGAATAAGCCTGACCCCGCAATGCTGTTTAAAGTTCTGGAGATGCTGGACGTAAAGGATTGCATCTATATCGGCGACAGCGAGGTCGATGCGAAAACCGCGCAAAACGCGCGCCAACCATTCCTTTTTTATACAGAGGGTTATAGTAAAGTGCCGTTTGATAAAATGATTGCGAAGGCAAAGTTCAGTCATTTTGACGAATTACTAGGGCTTGTTGATACGATTTGATGGTGCACGAAATAGAATGCAAATTCTTTTTGAGGGAAGCGTAATAAACGAACAAAACGGCTATCATTCAACGTAACAAAGATGTAACAAGTAAAATACAATAGTGTAACAAATAGCTGCGGCTGTTTGATAATAGGGAGAGAATAATGTTGATAATTAATAAAATAATGAAGGCTTTTTCGGCGGCTTTGATGATGACACTGTTTGTGTCTGCCCCATCTGCTGCGTCCGCCCAGGAAGAGTGTAATCGCGGTACTTTGGATGCTGCTTATTGCGATAGGAATTTTGACCAAACTGCCGATCTGCCATTGGATGAAAGCGACTGGGTTGATCCAGACACAATCATTTTCACATATACACCGGTTGAAGACCCGGCCGTATATGCAAGTATTTGGGATGGATTTGTGAAGCACATGGAAAAAGTGACAGGCCGTAAGGTCGTTTTTTTTCCGGTACAATCAAATGCGGCGCAATTGGAAGCCATGCGTTCGGGGCGTCTGCACGTTGCTGGATTTAACACAGGTTCCAACCCGATTGCGGTTAGCTGCGCCGGTTTTGTACCGTTCGGTATGATGGCGAAAGATGACGGTTCATTTGGCTATGAGATGGAAATTATCGTTCCAGCTGATTCTCCAATGCAGTCACCTGCCGACATTAAAGGTAAAACAATGGCCTTTACGTCTCCTACATCAAACTCCGGCTTCAAAGCCCCTTCAGCGATTTTGAAAGGTGAGTTCGGTTTGATTGCCGAAACGGATTTCACGCCGGCGTTTTCAGGTAAGCATGACAACTCAATTCTGGGTGTGGCCAACGGTGATTATGAAGTGGCTGCGATCGCAAACTCTGTTTTGGCACGTATGATTCGCCGCGGTGTGCTTGAAGAAGGTAAAATCCGTTCCATCTATAAATCGCAAACATTCCCGACAACTGGTTATGGTTATGCGCACAATCTGCACCCTGCAGTTGCTGCCAAAGTTCAAGAGGCTTTCTGGACATATGAGTGGGATGAAAACTTCAAGGCCGAGTTTAAAAAAGCGGATCGTTTTATTGGCATCACGCATAAATTCGACTGGGCTGTGATCCGTAAAATCGATGCTGCAAACGGCATAAGTTACGATTGTAAATAAAACGTATAAATAACAATGCGAGGGTGGATCATATTCGGTCTGCCCTCGTTCTTTTGAAGTAATCAAAAAATAAATGGAGGCCGCATGCTGCGTCTTGAGGGGCTGAAAAAGCGCTATAAAACTGGTGATTATGCGCTAAAAGGCGTTGATTTGGATATTCCGAACGGGCAGGTTATTGCTCTTATAGGGCCATCGGGTGCGGGTAAATCTACATTGATCAGATGCGTGAACCGTCTGGTTGAACCGACCGAGGGCAAAGTTTACTTGGGCGACATGGAGTTGACCACGTTGTCATCGTCCAAATTGCGCAAAGCCCGCCGTCGCATGGGAATGATTTTTCAGGAATATGCGCTAGTAGAGCGCCTGACTGTAATGGAAAACGTGCTGTCGGGCCGATTGGGATATGTAGGTTTCTGGCAAAGCTTCCTGCGCAAATTCCCAAAAAAAGATATTCAGGAAGCTTACCGTTTGCTTGATCGTGTCGGGCTGATGCATATGGCTGACAAACGCGCTGATGAACTATCAGGCGGACAACGCCAGCGTGTCGGTATATGCCGTGCACTTATCCAGGACCCGGATTTGCTTTTGGTGGACGAGCCTACCGCAAGTCTTGACCCGAAAACCTCACGCCAGATTATGCGCTTGATAAATGAACTTTGTGCCGAGCGCGGGCTGGCTGCGATTATCAACATTCACGATGTTTTGCTGGCTCAAATGTATTCACAAAGGGTTGTTGGCCTGAAGCTGGGTGAAATCGTTTATGACGGCAAACCGGATGGGCTGAAGCCCGCCGTTCTGACTGACATTTACGGCGAAGAAGATTGGGAAGCGACGATTGCAGAGGTCGACGAGGATGAAATCGAAGAGGTGACCGAATGAGTGTCGCCGAACCCGACTTTCCATCAAGCTGGAAAAAGCCCCCTTTCATAAAAAGCCCGCTACTACGCTGGTCTATTATCATCGGCAGTGCGATTTATCTGGCACTTGCTTTTGGCACAATGGATGTGGACTGGGCACGTGCGGCCGAAGGGCTGCCGCGCGGCAAACGGTTTCTTACAGCATTCTTTCCACCTAATTTTTCCGACAACTTGGGCGTTATGTGGGACGGTATCTTTGAAAGTATCTGGATGGCGATTATTTCCACCGTTGCAGGCATAGCATTGTCTATTCCCATCGGGTTGGGCGCGGCCAAGAACTTGGCGCCGAATTGGGTTTATTTGACGTGTCGGTCCATTATTGGCGGATCACGGACGTTTCCGGAAATTATTCTTGCGATTTTTGCAGTGAAATTATTCGGCTTTGGACCGTTTGCAGGCTTTGTAGCACTGTCTATCGGTACTATCGGGTTTTATGCAAAGCTGCTTGCGGAAGATATTGAGAATATCAACCCATCGCAGGCAGAAGCGATCAAGGCCACGGGGTCCAGTTGGACGCAATGGATCAATTATGCCATTCAGCCACAGGTAATGCCGCGTATGATCGGACTTTCTGTTTACCGTCTGGATATTAATTTCCGCGAATCCGCTGTTGTGGGTATCGTCGGTGGCGGCGGTATCGGTGCGACGCTGAACACGGCCTTTGAACGTTATGAGTTTGATACGGCAGCCGCGATTTTGTTGATCATTATCGGCATTGTTATGGTGCTTGAATATACATCCGGTTACCTTAGAAAGTGGGTGCAGTAATATGCCTTTAATTGAGATGCCGGATGGCCCCGTATGGAAAAGACGCACAACAAAGGAAACATTGATCAGATGGTTTGTCTGGCTGATTGCACTCGCGATCATTGCCTATGCATGGAAAGGCATTTCTGACAAAACCATTTGGTTTTTTGTGCAGGATGCACCGCGACAAGCTGCCGATATCGGCAGTCGGATGATTCCACCGAAATTCAGTTATATGTCGCGCTTATGGGCCCCCGTCTGGGATACCTTGAACATTGCAACCTTGGGAACGGTTATCGCACTTGTCATTGCTGTGCCTGTGGCATTTGCCGCGGCCCATAATACTACGCCGCATCCGATTGTGCGCTCAATTGCGATATTTATTATCGTGTCGTCACGGTCCGTGAACTCGCTGATTTGGGCCTTGATGCTGGTGTTTATCTTTGGCCCCGGTGTTTTGGCCGGTACAATCGCTATCGGCCTGCGTTCAGTCGGGTTTTGCGCCAAACTGCTGTATGAGGGTATTGAGGAAATTGATCTCACCCAAGTGGAAGCTATTGAAGCAACCGGTGCGACAAAAGCCCAGCAAATGGTGTTTGGTATCGTGCCGCAAGTGCTGCCAACATTTGCGGGTATCGGCGTGTTTCGCTGGGATATTAACATCCGTGAGAGTACCATTCTGGGCCTTGTGGGCGCAGGCGGTATCGGGTTGGAACTAAGTGGTTCGATCAATACCTTGGCTTGGACGCAAGTTTCTATGATCCTATTGGTTATCCTGAGCACCGTGATTGTCAGTGAATGGGTGTCTGCCAAAGTGCGCGGTGCTATTATCTGATGGCACTATCGAAAGAGGATGCAGATTGGGCATTTAATGCCTATGAAGCGATTTCGCCCCGCTTGCCGCAAGCCGTGTTTTCGGATCGATATGAAACAGCCGAAACGCTTGGCGATATAGCCAAGCATTTCGATACATTCCTGCTGGACAGCTTCGGTGTTTTGAACATCGGGGCGACCGCTATTCCGGGGGCAGCGGAACGGATTGAAGAACTGCGCGCATTGGGCAAACGGATTATTGTTGTGACCAATGCGGCAGGTTACCCCAAGCATGTCCAGATTGCGAAGTATAAAAAGTTGGGATTTGAGTTTGCGGCGGAAGATATTGTATCCAGTCGCGGAACAGCATTAGCTGCAATTGCTAAGGCACCTGATTACACATGGGGCCTGATGGCGGCACCCGGTTTCGGGCTGGATGAATTAGACCATCTTGATACGCGGTTTCTGGAAGATAACGCGGCCGTATACGATGCCGTTGATGCTTTTTTACTGCTTGGTAGCAGCATATGGACAGAAGCGCGGCAAAGTTTGCTGGAAGCTTCATTGAACCGCAATCCCAGACCGGTTTTTGTCGGTAATCCTGACATTGTCGCCCCTGTAGAGGCCGGCCTGACACGTCAGCCCGGACACTATGCCCATCGTTTGGCCGATGCTACGGGGGTTGAGCCGCGGTTTTTCGGAAAACCATTTTCCAACATCTTTGAGCAGGCTTTCATGCGGCTTGGCGGTAATTTCGATCCTGCGCGTACAGTGATGGTTGGCGATACGCTGCACACCGATATTTTGGGTGGGCGTGCGGCGGGCGTAAAAACCGCTTTGATCTCGGATTATGGATCGCTGGCGGAAACCGATGTGAAAGCGGCTATAAAGGCATCAAACATTGTGCCGGACTATGTTTTATCGCGCCCATAACAGGGTTTTATGTGACTTGGACGCAAAAAAATTGACTAATTGGTAAAAAAACAGTTACGGTTTTCACAATGACGAATCCCGGTGGTTTCGTTTTATCTATTTATGGGGGTATAGACTTATGTTTCTAAACAAACTCACTCGCCGCTGCATGATTGCAGGTGTTGCCATTGCCGTGACACTTGGGACAGCTGGCATGGCGGCAGCCGAGGCGATAAAGGTTGCTGCGATTTATACGCTGCCTGTTGAACAGCAATGGATCAGTCGCATTCACATTGCGCTGAATGCCGCTGCCGCACGCGGTGATATTGAATATACGTTTTCGGAAAACGTGGCCAATACGGATTATGAACGTGTAATGCGTGAATATGCCGAAGGTGGCCAAAAACTAATCGTGGGCGAAGTGTTCGGTCTGGAACGTGCGGCACGTAAAGTCGCCAAGGATTATCCCGATACGGCATTTTTGATGGGGTCATCATTTGAGCCAAGCGGTGACAATTTTTCTGTGTTTGATAACTGGATACATGAGCCAAGCTATCTGTCCGGCATTGTTGCGGGATCTGCCACAAAATCCAATGTAATCGGTATGGTCGGAGGCTTTGCAATTCCCGAAGTGAACCGCCTGATGAATGCCTTTATGGAGGGCGCGCGTTCAGTAAACCCCGACGTGAAGTTTCTGGTGAACTTTCTAGACAGTTGGTATGATCCGCCCAAAGCCAAAGAAAGTGCTTTTGCTATGATGGATGCCGGTGCGGACATCATGTATGCGGAACGTTTCGGTGTGTCTGACGCGGCTGTGGAGCGTGGTGTAAAGGCCATCGGTAACGTGATCGACACATCTGGTGATTACCCCAATACGATCCTTAGTTCGGCACTTTGGCATATGGAGGCAACTATTGATACTGCCATTGCAGCCGTAGCGAACGGTTCATACAAGGCTGCTGATTACGGTCAGTACAGCTTTATGGCCCATGGCGGTGGATCTGTGGTTGTTGATGCCGCATTGGTGCCTGCGGATGTTGTGGCGAAAGTTGCCGCCGTAGAGGCCGACATCAAATCAGGTAAATTTACGGTTGTAGTAAACGATGACGCACCTGTATCCGATAAATAAACAAAGGCAGGTTCGGGCTGTTTGCAGCCCGAACCCCGTTTAGATGGCAAACCCCCCAATATTATCCCTACGCGGTATGACAAAACGATTTGGTTCCGTTGTGGCGTCAGACGTGATTGATCTGGATTTACAACATGGTGAAGTGCTGGCCTTACTGGGCGAGAACGGTGCGGGTAAGACCACATTGATGAATATGTTGTTTGGGCAATACACGCCTGATGCGGGTACGGTGCATGTTTGGGATGACGCCGGAAACGAAACCATCCTGCCAGCAGGCCAACCGCAAGCGGCAATTGATGCCCGTATCGGGATGGTGCACCAGCATTTTACCTTGGCGGAAAATCTAAGTGTTCTGGATAATATCCTGTTGGGTGCGGAACCTTTATTTAGCTTGGTGCGCCATAGGCGTGATGCGCGTGAAAAACTGACACGATTGATGGACGATTCCGGCCTGATCGCGCCATTGGATACACGGGTTGGCGACTTGACGGTTGGCGAACGGCAGCGCGTGGAAATTCTAAAAGCTTTGTACCGTGATGTGCGTATTCTGGTACTTGATGAACCCACTGCAGTGCTGACTCCGCAAGAGGCCGATACGATGTTTGCATCTATGCGCGCGATGGTGGATCGCGGTCTTTCGGTGATCTTTATTTCACATAAACTGCACGAGGTTCAGGCGTTTTCGGATCGTATTGCCGTACTGCGCCACGGGCGCAAAACGGGTGAGATGGTGACGAAGGATGCCAACACAGGATCGATCATTCGCATGATGGTGGGTGAAGATTTAAAGGTGCCGCCGCGTGTTGCAGGTGTGCCGAAGAAGCCCATTTTGGAATTGCAGGATATCCACACTTCAGGTGCAGGCGGGGGGCAGGGATTGTCCAGACTGAACCTGACGGTTCGTGGCGGCGAAATCGTTGGTATTGCAGGGGTATCGGGTAATGGACAAAGTGCTTTTGCGGGGCTTGTCTCTGGGTTGGTGCAACCCCAATCGGGTGCAATGTCTGTGAGCGGCAAAGCAATGCCCAAACCCAACCCGAAAGCAATGCTGGATGCTGGCGTTGGCCGTATTCCCGAAGACCGCCACCATGACGGCATTGTCAGCGCGATGTCGGTTGCAGAAAATCTGGTGATTGAACGGCTGGATGCGCCAGATGTGCAGACGCGCGGGTTTTTACGCAAAACGCAGATTGCTGCGCATGCACAGGATTTGACGCAAAAATACGATGTGCGCGGTCCGGGCATAGAGGCACGCTCTGCTCTTTTGTCGGGCGGTAATATCCAAAAATTAATCTTGGCCCGTGTGCTGGAGACCAATCCTGATCTGATTCTTGCCAACCAACCCACAAGAGGGCTGGATTTCAAAGCGGCAAGTGAGGTTAGCCGTCGGTTGTTTGAAGCACGTGACAGGGGGGCGGGCGTTATTCTGATCTCTGAGGATTTGGACGAGGTTCTGTCCTTGGCCGACCGCATCCTTGTGATGCACGACGGCCATCTGCAGGAAACAGACAGCCGAGATCGCACCGTGATCGGTTTGATGATGGCAGGAGGCAGGGTAACATGATCCAGATCACACAGAAAGAAAACCAGTCACGCTGGGTCTCATTGGGTATCCCTATCGTGGCGGCTGTTTTATCGCTGTTACTGGCGGCTATTCCGTTGGCCTTCACGGGGGCCTCTATTCCGGATGCTTATGTTCAAATGATCAATGGTGTGTTTGGTTCACTGTTCAATTTCACCGAAATGCTGACCCGCGCCACACCGCTGATTTTCACGGGGCTAGCCGCAGCAATCGCGTTCCGTGCGAAGTTGTGGAATATTGGTGCCGAAGGGCAGCTATATTTGGGTGCGATGGCCGCTGTATGGGTTGGAACCGGTATGGTGGATGGCCCACCGATTTTGATGATCCCGTTGGTTTTGGCAGCCGGTGCTATTGCAGGCGGCCTGGGGATGTTAGGGCCAGCATTGCTGAAAACCCGCTTTGGTGCGGATGAGGTTGTGACATCACTTTTGTTGAATTTCATCATCCTGATCTTTCTGCAAATGATGTTGGAAGGCCCGTTGAAAGATCCGATGGGGCTGGGTTGGCCGCAGTCGGAACCGATCATTGACAATGCTATTCTACCGCAATTGATCACGCGCATGCGTTTGCATGCGGGGTTTATTCTGGCGTTGGGCACGGCCGTAGTGGCTTATGTGATACTGGCGATGACAGTTTGGGGTTTTAAAGTCCGCGCGGTCGGCGAAAATGCAGCCGCAGCACGGCATGCAGGTATTGCCGTGAACAAGACTTATCTGGCGGTTGCCATGGCATCGGGTGCTTTGGCCGGTATCGCGGGGGTCAGCGAAGTGGCGGGTTTGAAGGGATATCTTACAGCGGATCTGTCGCCCGGTTTTGGTTATACGGGCATTGTAGTTGCGATGCTGGCAGGGCTTTCACCACTTGGTGTGATTGCAGCCAGTCTGTTTGTTGCATCCGTTTTTGTCGGGGCCGATAGTATGAGCCGGGCCATTGGGGTTTCAAGTTTTATTGCCGACTTGATAGTATCCATGTCGCTGATTTGCGTTCTGTTGGGTGGGTTTTTTGCGCGCTTTAATCTGCGCTGGGATCGCAATAAGGGGGGTGGGTCATGATGGACTTCGTGAATATTTTTCTAAGCGACAGTTTTTGGGCGGCATCATTGCGTATTGCCACACCGTTAATTTTTGGCGTGTTGGGCGCACTTTTATGCGAACGTTCCGGTGTCCTGAACCTTGGTATCGAAGGTATTTTCGTCGTGGGTGCCATGACGGGCTGGATGGCGGTCTGGTTGGGTGCGGGCCTGTGGGGTGGTGTTGTTGTGGCAGCTCTTTCGGGGGCGTTGTTCGGGTTGTTTCACGGTATTCTAACAGTGATTTTCGGTCTGTCACAGCATGTATCCGGACTGGGGATTACACTGTTTGGCACTTCGGTCGCGAGTTTTACATATCGCACGGCCCTGCCGCAGGTCAGCTCGCCACCCCGGATCGAGCCGTTTCGTGCGTTGGATATTCCAATCTTGTCTGATCTGCCTTTTATCGGGCCCGTTCTGTTTCAACAAACCGCGATGACCTGGTTGGCCTTGTTTTTGGTCGCTATTGTCTGGTGGATGATGGAAAAAACCGCCCTTGGGGTTGCTATCAAAGCCGTAGGCGACAACCCGGACGCGGTTAATGCGCAAGGTTTGTCAGTGATCAAGTTGCGCATGGGGTCGGTGATTGCAGGTTCTGCGCTGATGGCACTGGGCGGTGCGTTTTTGACCATGTCGGCGTTTGACGCATTCTTTTTCGGTATGGTCAACGGGCGTGGCTGGATTTGCATCGCTTTGGTGATATTTGCCAGCTGGCAACCCGGCAAAGCCTTGATGGGCGCTCTTTTGTTTGGGATGTTCGACGCGTTGCAAGTCCGCTTGCAAACACAAGCGGGGGCGATAATCCCCGGGCAGATATTCCTGATGGCCCCATATGTTTTGTCGATTATTGCGCTGGTCATTGTGGCGCGAAAAGCTGATTATCCAAGGGCATTACTGACGCCATGGTTCAAAGGACAAAGATAAATGATTGATCTTCTGATTCAAAACGCCAACACGCCGGATGGGCAAACAAGCGTGGATATTGCCTGTCAGGGTGGCAAAATTATTGCAGTTGAAGCGGGTATTACCGCTGAGGCGAAACAGGTGATTGATGCCACTGGCCATTTGGTCAGCCCGCCGTTTGTTGATCCGCATTTTCATATGGATGCAACCCTGTCGTTGGGGCGCCCACGCATGAATGTATCGGGCACTTTGTTGGAAGGTATCGCCTTATGGGGTGAACTAAAGCCGTTGCAATCGGTGGATGAGATTATTGAGCGCGCGTTGCGCTATTGTGACATTGCGGTGTCGATGGGGATCGGGGCCATTCGTAGTCATGTGGATGTGTGCGATGATAAATTGAAGGGGGTGACTGCCCTGTTGGAAGTGCGCGAGCAAATCAAGGATTATATTGATTTGCAATTGGTTGCCTTCCCGCAAGACGGCGTTTTCCGCGATCCAACTGCAATGGATAATACCCTGCGGGCACTTGATATGGGTGTGGACGTTGTGGGCGGTATTCCGCATTTTGAACGCACAATGGATGAGGGGGCACGGTCTGTAACCGCCCTGTGTGAGATCGCGGCGGAACGCGGGTTGATGGTCGATATGCACTGTGACGAAAGTGATGATCCGCACAGTCGCCATGTAGAAACACTTGCATATGAGACCACGCGGTTAGGATTGCAGGGTAGGGTGGCGGGCTCGCATCTGACGTCGATGCACTCGATGGATAACTACTATGTTTCAAAGCTGATCCCGTTGATGGCAGAGGCGGAATTGAATGTCATTCCAAACCCTTCGATCAATATAATGCTGCAAGGCCGCCATGATACTTACCCCAAACGGCGTGGACAAACCCGGGTACGCGAGTTGCGCGATGCTGGAATGACGGTAGGCTTCGGGCAGGATTGCATAATGGATCCGTGGTATTCATTGGGCCGTGCCGACATGCTGGATGTTGCCCTGATGGGACTGCATGTGGGGCAACTGTCCAGCCGTGCCGACATGACATGGTGCTTTGACGCTGTAACAAAAAATTCAGCGCAAATCATGGGGTTGCAGGGCTATGGAGTGGCCAAGGGGTGTGATGCGAACCTTGTGATCTTGCAGGCCAAAGATCCGATAGAAGCAATCCGCCTGCGAGCCACGCGTTTGACTGTTGTGCGCAAGGGTAAGGTGATTGCGCAGACACCGCCTTCGATTGCACAGATTGACCTACCCTATCGTCCGCGGACGGTAGATCCTAGTAAAAATTAAAAATTTACCATTTGATAAATTTTTTAACATGTGCCAACATACCCTATAAACCGTAGCAAGATGGGGGGCATCATGCCGAACTCAGTAGCCACAGATGGGATTGTTTCAGGGCGCCTGAATAGCAATGATCTGGCGAATAATTTTTCCGATTTGCATCCTTTACTGGATGATCACGAAGCATTGGTTGCAGCTGATCGCTGTTATTTCTGTTATGATGCACCGTGCATGGATGCATGTCCGACAAGTATTGATATCCCGTTGTTCATCCGACAAATTGCAACCGGTACGCCAGAGGCATCGGCCAAGACAATATTTTCACAGAATATTCTGGGCGGTATGTGCGCGCGTGTTTGCCCGACGGAAACTTTGTGTGAAGAGGTTTGTGTGCGCGAAACCGCAGAAGGCAAACCGGTTGAGATAGGCCGTTTGCAACGTTATGCCACGGATGTGGCTATGGCCAAAGGCGGCCAACCGTTTCAACGTGCGGCCGCAACCGGTAAGTCGGTGGCTGTTGTGGGGGCGGGGCCTGCCGGCCTGTCTTGTGCGCATCGTTTGGCAGTTTTGGGACATACGATCACCTTGTTTGATGCACGTCCCAAGGGCGGAGGCCTGAACGAGTTCGGTATTGCTTCTTATAAATCCGTTGACGGATTTGCCCAAAAAGAACTGGATTGGCTGTTGTCTATTGGCGGTATCGACGTGCGGTATAACAAATCGATGGGTGCGGATATCACGTTGGAACAGCTCCAGGTGGATTATGACGCGGTGTTTCTCGGCATGGGGCTGGGTGGGGTGAACGCCTTACGCGCAGATGGTGAAGATAAGGATAATGTTCTGGATGCAGTATCGTTTATTGCCGATCTGCGCCAATCGGATGATTTAACCAAACTGCCTATTGGTAAGCATGTGGTTGTGATCGGTGGCGGTATGACCGCCGTGGATGCGGCAGTACAGGCTAAATTGCTGGGTGCGCTGGATGTGACTATAGTTTACCGGCGCGGTAAGGAACGGATGAGTGCATCGGTTTTTGAACAGGATTTGGCAACTTCGAAAGGTGTTCGGATTATCTATAATGCGCAACCTGTCAAGGTTACGGGCAACGGTGCCGCCGCCGGTGTTGAATTTGCGTATACCAAAACTGTGGGCGATCAGTTGGAAGCAACAGAGGAAACTTTCACCTTGCAGGCTGATCAGGTGTTCAAGGCCATTGGACAAACCATAGAAAATATTCCTGCTGCCCTGAAAATTGAACGTGGAAAAATCAGTGTGTCGGAAACCGGGCGCAGTTCTGTGGACGGTATCTGGGCAGGTGGTGATTGTGCCTCCGGCGGTGATGACCTGACGGTTACTGCTGTGGCAGAGGGCCGAGATGCGGCAATGGATATTCACGCTAGCCTGATGGGCTAAGAAATTAGATAAAAGGAGCCAAGACATGGCAGACCTGACAAGCAACTTTATAGGTATTAAATCTCCCAACCCGTTCTGGTTGGCCTCTGCACCTCCCACCGACAAAGAATACAATGTTCGGCGTGCTTATGAGGCCGGCTGGGGTGGTGTTGTTTGGAAAACGCTGGGTGAAGCGGGCCCGCCCGTGGTTAATGTGAACGGCCCGCGTTACGGTGCGATTTGGGGGGCTGATCGGCGTCTGCTGGGGTTGAACAATATTGAATTGATCACCGACCGCCCGTTGGAAGTGAACCTGCGCGAGATCAAAGCGGTAAAACGCGATTATCCTGATCATGCGTTGATCGTTTCTTTGATGGTGCCCTGCGAAGAACAGGCGTGGAAAGCCATTCTGGCGGAAGTAGAAGACACCGGTGCCGACGGGATTGAACTGAACTTCGGCTGTCCGCACGGTATGGCTGAACGCGGTATGGGGTCTGCTGTGGGCCAAGTGCCCGAGTATATCGAAATGGTGACGCGCTGGTGCAAGCAATATTCTCGTATGCCCTGCATTGTGAAGTTGACGCCGAACATTACCGACGTTCGCAAACCCGCACAGGCAGCTTTGGCAGGTGGTGCCGATGCGGTCAGCCTGATCAACACGATCAACTCGATCACGTCCGTTGATCTGGACATATTCGCCCCTGAACCCACTATTGACGGCAAGGGTGCGCATGGCGGTTATTGCGGTCCGGCGGTCAAACCTATTGCGCTGAACATGGTGGCGGAAATTGCCCGTGACCCGGCAACGGCCAATTTGCCGATTTCGGGTATTGGCGGGGTCACTACGTGGAAAGACGCCGCTGAATTCATGGCACTGGGGGCCGGCAACGTGCAGGTGTGTACTGCTGCGATGACCTATGGTTTTAAGGTGGTTGAAGAGATGATCAGCGGTTTAAGCGAATGGATGGATAAAAAACAGATTACTTCTGTGGCGGATATCGTGGGCCGCGCGGTTCCGAATACATCCGACTGGCAGCATCTGAACCTGAACTATATTGCCAAGGCGAAGATAGATCAGGATCAATGCATCAAATGTGGCCGTTGTTATGCCGCCTGTGAAGATACTTCGCATCAAGCTATTTTGATGTCGGATGACCGTGTGTTTACAGTGGATGACGATGAATGCGTGGCGTGTAATTTATGCGTAAATGTTTGCCCGGTTGAGGGCTGTATCAGTATGGAACAAATGGCACCGGGAACAACCGATCCGCGCACCGGAACAGTTGTATCCGATGTGAAAGCCGATTGGACAACACACCCCAACAATCCGTCTGCAACGGCTGCCGAATAGGGGTTCAGGGGGTCAATGTAGCACGGTACATCATTTCCAAAAAGGCGGCAGCCTGATCAAATCGGCTGTCTGCCTTATTGGATAAAACGGCCCGTACCTGCACATCGAAATCCGCGTAATGTTGGGTTATTGCCCATATGGAAAAGATTAAATGATAGGGGTCTACAGGATTGATTTTACCGACATCACACCAACTTTGGATTAAGGTCGCTTTTTCATCCGTCAGTGTCTTTAGTTGTCCGTTAAGTTCGTCCAGAATGCGTGGCGCACCTTGTATGATTTCATTTGCAAACAGACGGCTTTCGCGTGGGTAATCGCGCGACATTGCCAATTTGCGCGCGACATAGGCGCATATTTCGCTTATGGGATCATCGCTGTCACCCAAATGTTTCAACGGCTCCAGCCATGTGGTCAACAAACGGTTTAAAAGCTCGGCATGAATGGCTTCTTTGCCGTCGAAGTAATACAGAATATTGGGCTTTGACAGGCCTGATTGCGCCGCGATTTGATCAATGGTGGCACCGCGAAATCCGTATGTGGCAAAAACCTCTAATGCGGCTTCAAGGATGGCTTCGGTTTTTTCCCGCTGTATCCGGGTTTGCCCCTTGGTCGATGCGGCACGTGCCATATAGTTACCCTTTATTTCGTACATTTGCCTTGACCAACAGGTTCAGGCACGTTCATAGTTTTGACCATATGGTCAGAAAATACCAAAGGCAAGTTTTGCCTGTGCTGATTGGGAGATAGCAAGATGACAACAGCTGTAAGCAACCTGCGGATCAATGGCGATCGTTTGTGGGAAAGCCTGATGGATATGGCGAAAATCGGGCCGGGCGTGGCAGGCGGTAACAACCGCCAGACCCTGACGGACGAAGACGGCGAAGGGCGCGCATTGTTCCAACAATGGTGCGAAGATGCCGGTTGTTCCATGGGGTTGGATCAGATGGGCAATATGTTTGCACGGCGCGAAGGGACAGACCCCGATGCGCTGCCGGTTTATGTAGGTTCACATTTGGATACGCAACCAACAGGCGGTAAATACGACGGCGTCTTAGGCGTATTGGGCGGGTTGGAAATTTTGCGCACCCTGAACGATATGGACATCAAAACCAAACATCCCATTGTCGCGACTAATTGGACCAACGAAGAGGGCACACGTTTTGCCCCTGCGATGCTGGCATCGGGTGTTTTTGGCGGTGTGCATACGCAGGAATGGGCTTACGATCGTGTGGATGCCGAAGGTAAAAAGTTCGGCGATGAGTTGGCCCGCATTGGTTGGCGTGGCGATGAACAGGTGGGTGCGCGCAAAATGCACGCGTTTTTCGAGCTGCACATCGAACAGGGGCCTATACTGGAAGCGGAAGGTAAAGATATTGGCGTGGTCACGCACGGGCAGGGATTAAGCTGGACGGAAGTGACGATTACGGGGCGGGACAGCCACACGGGATCAACCCCCATGCCGATGCGCAAAAATGCAGGGCTGGGCATGGCCAAAGTGCTGGAACTGGTCGATGAAATCGCATGGTCACATGCCCCCCACGCGGTGGGTGCGGCAGGCCATATCGACGTTTACCCGAACTCGCGCAACGTGATCCCCGGCAAAGTGGTTTTCACCGTTGATTTTCGTTCCCCTGATATAAGCGTGATCGAAGATATGGAGGCGCGATTGAAAATCGGGGCCACCAAAATTTGCGAAGATATGGGGCTGGATATTACGTTTGAAAAAACCGGCGGTTTCGACCCTGTGGAATTTGATGAAGGTTGCGTGAGTGCTGTGCGCAACGCGGCTGAGCGCATGGGCTATAGCCACATGAACCTGATTTCGGGTGCGGGCCATGATGCCTGCTGGATCAACGGGGTGGCACCGACTGCAATGGTGATGTGCCCTTGCGTGGATGGGCTATCGCACAATGAGGCCGAGGAAATATCCAAGGAATGGGCCGCGGCGGGTGCTGATGTTTTGATGCAGGCGGTGGTTGAAACGGCGGAGATTGTGGAGTGAGGGTTTATTGTAATAAGACGGGAAGAGAAGCAAAGAAAATACAATGGAAAACGGACCCAACCCAGTCTACAAGCGTTTTCCACCACGATGCGGACAGAAAGATGACTTTAAAGCAATAAAGTTGAACGGATTGAAGATGCAGCCAATTACCTTAAAAACACTCCAAGAGCATCAATAAGAGTGCAGGCGTATGGGTTACATAAGAACGCTGTATTAGTTGTTGAGAGCCTTGTGATCGAAGGCTAAAGACACGAAGTAAATGGGAGAAACAAAATGACCAAAGTTATCAAAAACGGAACCGTTTGCACGGCGGATCGCGCTTGGAAAGCGGATGTTTTGATTGATGGGGAGATCGTCAAGCAGATCGGTGAAAACCTGACGGGCGATGAATATATCGATGCCGAAGGCGCCTATGTGATCCCGGGCGGGATTGATCCGCATACGCATTTGGAAATGCCTTTTATGGGTACGACGGCGGCTGAAACTTTTGAGTCCGGCACATGGGCCGCGGCCACGGGTGGGACGACGATGATCGTGGACTTTTGTCTGCCGGGGGCGGATGGGTCTATCAAGAACGCGATCAATGAATGGCACCGTAAATCTGCCCCGCAAATCTGTTCGGACGTGG
>Ga0316189_10000539_pt1 | contig 38335 bp, 21 predicted proteins | sample LowCovwburrow_MG_FD_204930 | JGI IMG/M metagenome (GOLD analysis project Ga0316189, IMG submission 204930) | Coastal sediment microbial communities from Maine, United States - Lowes Cove worm burrow | ecosystem: Environmental > Aquatic > Marine > Coastal > Sediment | place: USA: Maine...
TATTAATTTTAACGCGTTTTTTTGATTGTTCTGCCTGTATTAGGCTAACTGGCGTCTTTTGATAAGCAATACAGCTCTGTAATAGCGTCATTGCCATAAAAAAAAGGGTAAGGGTTTTCAGTAAGGTTGTCAGCGTTTTCATGATACGGTGATTTTTAGGCTATGGTATATTCCCACAGGATATCTATCCTATTTGATGAATTTACGTAATTTCAAGTTTCCTAACTTCCTTGAATATAAGAATTTAGTAGAATTAAAAAGGCATTGAAGAAATTGAGCGGCTTTCTTGTTTTGGGTTGGTACAAAATGGGTACGATAATTTTTCAATTTTAACTTTGCCAAAAAGATTTAAGACTAAATCGGCCTAAACATATGCTATAGATAGTATCATCATATGTACTATTTTAGGCTTAACAAATAGTTCATCAAGCCATTAAAATCTTTTTCATTTATGGTATTTCTAAACTGGTCGGGCATGAGGGTAGTACCGGTAGGGGTTTGTTGAACGACGTTTTTTTGATTTACTTTAAATTCATTTCCTGTAACATCTGCAAAGACTATCGCCTCGCCTTCTTGTCTTCGAAACAGACCGGTGAATGATTTCCCGTCTTTTAACGTAATGCTATAATTTCTAAAGGATTGTGAAATATTGCGGTTCGGATCTAATACCTTGACTATAAGGGCTTCAAGCCCCCAATTACCGATTCCGTCCAATTGGGGCCCTATCACTTGCCCCTTGCCAGCGACTTGGTGACAAATGATACAGTTTTCGGTAAAAACTCGCATACCCAGTTCTTTCTGAGCATCATCTGAAACAAATGCCGTAATTCTTTGATCAATGGTCGTTGTAATATTCTTGATTTCCTTCTCGAACTTCAACTTAAGTGCTTCGAACCGCTTTCTCTGTTCAATAGATAGATTTTTTTCCAGAACATCCTTGATTTCCGTTCCATTAAGTACATCGATTCTTAAGGTTTGTGCTTCGACCGCGTTCAATAAAGTGTCGATGCCAACTGGTTTTTTGGATAGCGATTTAGCAATAGCCGTCTGAAGCATACGATTTCGGATGACCAGATTTGAAGATAAACCGGAGAGCACCTTTTTATCAATCTGGTTAAAAACAGGAGTCATTGCAATTTTGAACTCATCAGTTTCTTCTTTAGATCGATAGCTGACCAACAAGTTATCCAAATTGGCATTGCGGTCGATTTTTAGCATGGCGTTTGCCGATGAGACCCTCATCTCGAGCGGAAGCTCCCGATTCGAAAAAATAACTTTTAGTTTTGGTTGAAAAGTATCAATTTGAAATTCGCCCATTTTATCGATTGCCCAAACAAGAGGCTCGACATGCTCTTGATCGTCTAACGTTTGAGCTTCGGAATAATCGGAAAGTATTGATTTTGAAAGGTCTTTTATCCAATTGTCAAAAAACTTCGATTCGATACCTCCTCGCTGTGTAATTCCTTCTTCTATGGCACGGATTATACCCAATTCCGATTTATTCTTTGTTGCATAATCACTCTTGATGACCTTAATAAAGCGATCAAACCGTTCTGAGCTGATAGACCTTGCCAAATAGGCCGTAATTTTTATCCTTTCGGAATGACCCAAATCAAAGGTATTCAGGTTTTCAAGAAGGTATTCGGCTGCATTCTCAGAGGGAAGGTCCAACAATGCGCTGTACAAGACTTTAAATTGGCTTTTATTAGCGGGGGGAAGAGAAACTACGCTTTTCAAGACGGAAGCGTTCTTCAGATTGAGCTGAACGGCAAGTATGGCCGTATATTTTAAATGGGTGTCTGCCGCCTTAGTACTTGAATAGAGATTCATTAGTGGTACTAAATGGGAAGCTGATGGAAAATGGCCAAATACCTCAGCAATAGCTCTTTTTACATGGGGGTTTTCGCTATTCGCGATTATCGCCAATAATTTTTGTTGGTGTTCGGCGGACAGCAAAGGCATTTCCTTTATAATCCGTATGCCGTGTACCTGAACCAAGGGATCTGAATGTTCGAGGGCTTGATTGATTATCCCATTTTTCAATGCTCCCAAGCGATGCAAGGCCCATAACCCATGAACAAAGGCATAAGTATCAACATTCACCTTTTGTAACAGCGCATTAAGAGGCGCAACGGCCGACTGGCTCCAATGATCAACGATAAAATTTGTGGCATCCATTCTCGTTTTTAGGGAAGTGCTGGACAATTTTTGCAAATAGTACTGAATATCCTCTTTTGGGGATGGATGTTTTGTATCATTTTCTTCGCCTTCATAGGTAATTTTCCATATTCTTCCACTTGTTCGATCCCTGTCCTTATGATCCAACGGCACCTCGTAATGGCCTATGATTCGGTTATAGAAGTCTGCAACATATAAAGCTCCGTCCGGCCCCACTTTGACATCGACGGGCCGAAACCAAGGATCCCTACTTATCAAAAGCGGCTCCTTTTTCTGGGCTATAGGCGTCGAGCCATCAAAGGTCATCGTATTACGGTCGATTCTACAGGTCACTACATCGCCCGAATAGAAGCAGTTTTGGTATTCTTTAGGGAATTGATCTGAAGTATACAGGCTCAAACCGGCCAGTGCGGTCGAACCCAAATTATAGCCCATCATTTCAGGGGCAAAACCCAAAGCGGGCGGAATTTTCCCAAAATGGGGATAGTCTCCCTGCGGAATCAATTGATAAATAGGTTTTGAGTGGCAATCGGAGGAATAGAGATAGCCCCATTCGTCAAAAGCAAACCCGAAAGGATTGACCCTGCCATATGTAGTCTGTTCGACCCGGCTCCCGTCTTCCTTGAACCGAAAGGTATTGCCCGAAGTCATCGAAATGCCGTGACCATCGGCAGCCGTTATCTCGGAGGTGTTCGTAAAACCATGGCAAGCATAGACCCAGCCATCATATCCCCGCGTCAGATTGTTGACCATGCCATGGGTATCCTCATGCCCAAAAGGCCCAAGCAGTACTTTAGGTTCCCCATCCGCTTTGGAATCGCCATCAGCATCTTTAAAGTATACTAGGTTTGGAATACTATAGGCAATTACCCCGTCGTGTACTGGCAGTATACCAATGGGGATATTTAGATTCTCGGCAAAGTCGGTAATCTTATCCGCCTTTCCATCACCGTTCGTATCTTCTAGCACACTGATTTTGTCCAATCCTCCGCTATCTCCGGCAGCAATGGGATATTCCGTAGACTGTGTTACCCATAGTCTTCCCTGATGGTCAAATTCCATGTTTATGGGTTTTGCGATATCGGGCTCGGAGGCAAACAATGTCACTTTAAAGCCTTCGGGTAAAACGAAACTTGCCAACTCGTCTTCGGGAGACTGGAATTCGGTAGTTCGTATATGTTCCGCATAGAGGTCGGGGTCGAGTACTTTTTCCTTATTCTCGGATAGACAACTTGAAAATAAGAAAAGCGAAATAGGGAAATAGATCCTAGGAAATAATTTTGATTTGAAAATTTTCATAGGTCCATGTGTTTTTGATAATTTCATTTAGGGGTGCTCCGCCCGCTGAAAAAAATTCTACATACCTTAGTTTGTTGTGCATCTTTCATACGACCGTAGCATTCTTGAACTGAACATGTATTCGCTAGGCCATATCGCTAATGTCGTTTCGTTGACATTGGATTTCAACATGTTAATTTCGTAAATTTTTCTTAGACTTGAATTTTTTGCCCTCTATATTTATATTCGAAACCTTCGTTGTCGGAACGTGAATCTTACTTTCTTGTTCATAAGAATTTTGTTAGTCAGTTCAAGGTTATTTAAAAATTGTACTATTTCGTTATAAATATGTAAGCCTGAACTAGAAATAGATAGGCTATTTTAACGCAAGAACTGATTTGATTTTTTTCAACTTAATTCGAAATGCGTAATCAAAATAATACGTATCTTAAAATCAAAATAGCAATATAATGGATAGAAGGAAATGGTTATCATGCACAGCCATTGGTTCTGCGGGGCTTGTAATGTATCCTCAATTGAAAACTTCCATGCCACAGGTCGATATTGAAGAAAAGTATCTTCGGCTGAATGCGAACGAAAACCCTTATGGGTGCTCAGAAAAGGTATTGAAAGTGTTTTATGATGCAGGAAAAGAAATCAATAGATATGCCTTTGCATCAGTACCTGAATTAAAAAAGGCTGTAGCAAATCGGTTCGGCCTTGATGAGGGTCAGGTTTTATTGGGTGCGGGTTCGTCTGGCTTGTTAGAAGCAATAGGCCATTTTATGTTACATAAAGAGGGTGAGGTGACTACGGCCAAACCTACCTTTGATATTTTGCCCGCTATGTTGGCCAAATTTCAAAGAAAGACGCACTATGTACCGTTGAGAACTGACCATACTCTTGATTTGAAGGGTCTTCTGAAAAAGACCCGTGAATACCCGGGCTTGGTATATATCGTTAACCCCAACAACCCTATCGGCACTGCTGTACCTTCCCAAGAACTACGGCAATTCATTGAGGCAGCTAGCCAGTACTCCTATGTCTTAATCGATGAAGCCTATCTCGAATTTTGTGATAAGGGTGAATCTATGATCGACATGATTGTAAATCCCAAGGTTATGATTATCAAAACGTTCTCAAAAGCATACGGTTTAGCGGGCTTGCGTATCGGATATGGGTTTACCCATAAAGACTGGGCCATTGAATTGGAAAAGTATATGATCTACGCAGGGCTTCCAATATCCTCGCCTGCCTTTTCCGCGGCCAAGGTTGCTCTTGATGACCAAGTATTTATAGATTTTGTCGTCCAAAAAAACACGGAGTCAAAAGCCATAGTCGAAGCGACGTTGCACGGATTGGGTATTGAGTACATACCTTCACAGACCAGTTTCGTTCTGTTTGATATTTCAAAATATCAGGGGGACTTTGGCTTGGATATGAAAGATCAAGGAATACTAATAGGAATTCGGAATTATCTTGGTAAAACCTGGTGTAGGGTTAGTATGGGAACCGTTGAGGAAACCAAAGAATTCGCTAATGTGTTGATTAAACTATGGAACACATAAAATGAAAAGACCGCTTTCTAAGGCTCTTTTTGGCAGATGGTCGATTTCAAGAAACGTTGTATTTCGTGTCTAAAAATTCACTCCTTATTGAAGATTCTCCCTGATTAGGATTGAGGAACCACAAATGGCGGCCGTCTTTTATGGTAAACCGGACCTCAAAAGTTTTTGCTTTCCAATCTTCTCTTTAACTTCAATAACCGTAGCTTACTGCCATTACTTAAAATTAATACAATTCTATTATACCAAAATGAAAAAAGAAAAAATAGTTGGGATGATTGCTTTAACTATACTTGTTGGAGTAATGGGCATGTCATGCAAGAAAAAAGAGGTGATAAAGAAACCCAATATTGTCTATATTTTGGCAGATGACTTAGGCTATGGTGACGTATCAATTTACAATTCGGCATCAAAAATAAAAACACCCCATATAGACAAGTTAGCCTCTGAAGGTATGCGTTTCAACGACGCACATTCTCCCTCCTCGGTTTGCACGCCTACTCGCTATGGTATTCTTACCGGAAGATATTGCTGGAGAAGCAGATTGCCACAAGGTGTACTGCGAGGGTATGGGAAGGCATTATTGGAAAGTGAGCGAACAACAACGGCATCGCTTTTGAAAGAGAACGGGTATACCACGGGGATTGTTGGTAAGTGGCATCTTGGATTGGATTGGGTAGTAAAGGAGGAATTCAAAGATTCGATAAACGATAAAACTACATCTGCCAATGAATATGGGATGGTTACCCAAATGAATGGGGACTGGGTAGATTTCACCAAAAAACCTATTGACGGACCCTTAAATCACGGATTTGATTATAGTTATATATTACCGGCTTCTTTAGATATGGAGCCGTATTGCTATTTGGAAAATGATGTTTTAACAGAGCTGCCAAACGAAAATACACCTGGTAATGATCTTGATACCGGTTCCTATGCCACTGGAGCGTTCTGGAGACCGGGGCGAGTCACCAAAAGCTTCGATTTTTATGATGTCTTACCAAAATTTATAAGTCAGGGCAAAAAATTTGTTGAAACTCATGCCAATGATGAGGCCCCATTTTTTCTTTATCTACCGCTGGCTGCCCCTCATTCACCATGGGTTCCTAAGCCAAATTATGATGGAAGTTCTGGAGCTGGTCAATACGGAGATTTTGTACAAATGGTAGACAATCAAGTTGGTGATTTTTTAAAGAGTTTAGAAGATACCGGCATATCGGATAATACCATCGTTATTTTCACAAGTGACAATGGGCCTTTTTGGAAACCGGATTTTATAGAAAGGTTTAATCACAAAGCGGCTTCAATCTATAGAGGTATGAAAGCGGATGCTTATGAAGGGGGCCACAGAGTTCCGTTTATTGTACGTTGGCCGGGAAAAATAGAGGCTGGGAGTAAAAGCAATTTTAAAACTACGTTGACCAATTTAATGGCCACCTGTGCTGAGATTCTTGGTGTAACATTAGATGAACATGCAGGAGAGGATAGTCAAAGTATTCTTCCTATTCTTTTAAGTGATAAAAATAATATTGAGAAGGAAATACCCATCGTTCATCATTCATCAAGAGGTCATTTTGCCATAAGAGAAGGAGATTGGAAACTTATTGAAAAAAGAGGGTCAGGAGGATTTTCTACGCCGGCAACTTATGAGCCTAAACCCGGTGAACCTGCTGGCCAACTCTACAATTTAAAGGAAGATCTATCGGAAACAATGAATGTGTATGCAGATTACCCCGAAATTACCCAAAGGCTAAAAGGTATTTTGGAAGAAATTAAAGAGGAAGGAAGAAGTCAAAAATATGTCGAATAAAAAAATCATGCGTTTGGCCTATAAGTTGGGCTTGCACATTGAACTCTTCTCGAGTGCGATGTGCAAGCCCACTGGTTATGGCAGAAATAGGGGTCGTCTTTTCTATTGCAATTGTAATATTTTTTTTAAATGAAAAGCAGATGGGTGCCCTCTTGATCGGCTCTGTTATAAAAATCCCCAATGGTTATAATACCGTCTAATTCATCAATCAAATCTTCCTCTTTCAAGTGAAACATATCCACGGCCAATTTACAGCCCCAGAGTTTGCATCCAGAATCTGATAAAATCTCCAAGAACTCACCAATTGGTGGCATATCCAATTTTTCCATTTCCTTCTTCATCATTTTTGTTGCAAGGGCCTCAACGCCGGGTAAGCCACCCAACATAGTAGGCATGTGCATAGCGGGGTTGCCAACTGTAGCGACGCGCAGGTGTTCCAACTTTTTCTTTTGAATAGCCTCAAGTCCGAAAAACGTAAAAAATATTTCCGATTCAATGCCTTCCATTCTTGCCCCATTTGCCATTACAAATGCTGCGTATGCATTTTCTATGGTTCCTTTGGATAATATAAAAAGCATTTTTTTGACTTTAGTTTGACTCATAATCGTATGTTTAGAATGTCATTATTTTTTTGAATGGAATACCTTAAGATTGTCAAATACAACTTTTGGGTTTTGGTATTCCTGCTATCATTGTCGCTTTTTTGAGCGGGCCACCCGGGAAAAGGCTATAGAACTCCTTAACGTCTATGACACCGCTTTTTTTGATACCCCGAATTGACAAGGGCTCGTCTTTATTATGCTTTTCATGGATATAGCTGATTACTTCCCAATGCCTATCGGTAAGACAAACCCCGTTTTCATCAGCGATGCACTCGCCGATCTCTTTGGTCCATTGGCTGAAATCGGTCAAATACCCTTCTTCGTTTACTTCAATTTCCGTGTGTGCAATTAGCTTTCTCATCGTTTTTAAATTTTATGATTTTTCATTGGTTTAACGTCTCTAAATGTTTTCCCTTTTCAGACATGGTTGCCGATACAAAAGGAATATGAACCCCTTTGATAAGCATGTTCCAATACACCCATCTGAATGCCATTTTCCCCATGTGATTGCTCCTGCTTTCCTTTAAAAGCTGTAAAGGTCCCACACCGGGAAAGGGAAATGTTCCTTCAACGGGTTCATGGGTATAATTGAAATCGATTAGCAGGGCTTTGCCATTACCGGTCTCGATAAAACAATTGGCATGACCGTCAAAATCTTCCTTCAAAGGCTCGTTATTTATATATCTTAGTATGTTTTCCGTTAAAATTTCTGCTTCAAAATGAGCTACAGAACCTGCTTTTGAAGCTGGTAGATTTGTGGCATCTCCAATGGCAAAAATATTTTCATGTTGTAGGGTCTGCAAAGTACCTTTGTTGGTGGGCACAAAGTTTAAATCATCACCCATGGCAGAGCGTTCTATCACAGCATCGCCAATATTTGTAGGAACCGTAACCAATAGGTCATATTCCACTTCGGTATCACCGTAATCGATGATTTTGTTGTTTTCATAATCAACGCGTTCAATGTTGAAATCGGTTACTTCTTTAATGCCTTTTTCTTCTAATAGATAATGTAGTGCTTCTGTGGCCTTTGGTTTTGTAAAGGCACCGCTGAGAGGGGTCACAAATGTGATATCCACTTTGTCACGCATACCCTTATTCTTGAAGAAAGAGTCTGCCAAGAAAGCAAATTCCAATGGTGCCACAGGACATTTTATTGGCATTTCAGTAATATGAACGACCAATTTGCCACCTTTCCATTCCCGCAGTTTGTTACGAAGCGCTTTTGCACCCTCATAGGTGTAAAAATCAAATATATTCTTGTACCATTTTGGTCCCTTCATACCCTCAATTTCCTCCGGAGCAATTTTGGTGCCTGTGGCTACAATCAATACATCATAAGGTAGTTCTTTTCCTTTTTCAAGAATAACCTTGTTATCTTCGTGTTGGATAAGATCAATCTTTTCTTGTACATAACGAACGCGTTTCGGAATGAACTTTTCACCATTTTTCTTCACTTGTTTCGTCGTGTAGATATCAAACGGAAGAAATAAAAACCCTGGTTGATAGTAGTGTGTTTTGTATTGATCTACAATGGTGATGTCCCATTCCTTTTTTGGAAGTTTTTTGACCAAGTGGTTTGCCATCATTGTTCCTGCAGTTCCTGCTCCTAAAATGACCAATTTTTTCATCGTTCTCTATTTTTGATTCGTCCAATTTTTATAGGGATAAAGATATTTGATGGGTGTCTCTAAGGATATGATAAATGTCAGTTTTTAGAAAGAGTTTGGTAACAATTGTTACATAACTCCTTGTTTTTTAGTATTTTGAAACATATTTGCTTTGAATAAAGCAAGATGATGGTGATTTTGAAATAGAAAAACGGCTATTTAAAAAAGTAGTGGTTCTTCATACCTTTTAAACAGCCGTCAGTAAATTATATATTCCTTAGAATTGATGATACATTAAAAGTACCTCAAGCGAACATTATTTCATTGCTTTTATAGCCGCCTGAGCGGAAGCCACACGAGCAATAGGTACCCTGAATGGTGAGCAACTCACATAGTTCATTCCCATTTTGTAGCAGAACTCTACCGAACTAGGTTCGCCCCCATGTTCCCCACAAATACCAACCTTTAAGTCGGGTTTGGTTTGTCTGCCTCTATGCGTTCCCATTTTGATCAGCTGTCCCACCCCTTCTTGGTCCAATACCTCGAAAGGATCTACCTTCAAAATACCTTTTTTCAAATAAACGGGCAAGAACTTGCCTGCATCGTCCCGAGAATAACCAAAAGTCAGTTGAGTAAGGTCGTTGGTTCCAAAAGAGAAGAAATCGGCTCGCTCGGCAATGGCGTCCGCCATTAATGCGGCTCTTGGGATTTCAATCATAGTTCCTACCAAATAATCGATAGTGTCGTCATATTCCTCGAAGACTTTTTTAGCCGTTTCCCGAATTATTTTCTCTTGTTCAACAAACTCGTTAACGGTACCTACAAGCGGTACCATGATTTCGGGTTTGGCCGAGACACCTTTTTTCTTTAGGTTGAGTGCAGCCTCAATGATGGCCCTGGTCTGCATTTCGGTGATTTCGGGATAGGTATTTCCAAGCCTACAGCCCCTATGGCCCAACATGGGGTTGAATTCTTGTAGTTCCGCTACCTTATTTTTAACGGCAGATAATGAAATGTGCATGTCATCTGCCAACTCCTTTTGGGTAGCCAATTGGTGCGGTACAAATTCATGTAGGGGAGGGTCTAATAACCGCACAGTAACCGGAAGCCCTTGCATGGCCTCAAAAATACCTTCGAAATCTTCACGTTGCATCGGAAGCAATTCCTCTAGTGCATGTTTTCTACCTTTTACCGTATCGGCCAAAATCATCTCGCGCATGGCCTTAATACGGTCTACTTCAAAGAACATGTGTTCGGTACGGGTCAATCCGATTCCCTTTGCGCCAAAATTTCTTGCAGCTTTTGCATCTTTGGGAGAGTCGGCGTTTGTCCTCACCTCCATGGTAGTATATTTATCTGCTAGCTCCATTATTTCTGCGAACTCACCACTCAGTTCTGGTTCTATGGTAGCGACCTTTCCTTCGATGATATTTCCGGTAGAGCCGTTCAAGGAAATCCAATCCCCTTCATGGTATTCCTTGCCGTCGACGGTGAGCGTACGGTTTTTATAATCTATTTTTAAAGCACCTGCGCCGGAGATACAGCATTTACCCATACCCCTTGCGACTACGGCCGCATGGGAAGTCATACCGCCTCGTGCGGTCAAGATACCTTTTGCCAGGTTCATTCCCTCAAGATCTTCGGGTGACGTTTCAATTCTTGTCAATATGGTATTCCTGTATTTTCTGGCCTCATCGGCGAAGAACACTATCTGCCCAGTCGCCGCACCTGGAGAGGCCGGTAATCCTTGGGCAATAATGTGCACCCTTTTTAAGGCTATAGGGTCAAAGACCGGGTGGAGTAATTCATCCAGTTTGTTGGGTTCTATTCGCAGTAAAGCCTCAGTATCGGTAATCAAATTTTCCTTTAACAGTTCTGCTGCAATCTTGACCATCGCAGCGCCGGTACGTTTACCGTTTCTGGTCTGCAGGATCCAAAGTTTTCCCTCCTGAATGGTAAATTCCATATCCTGCATATCTCGATAATGCTTTTCGAGAGTGTTTTGATATCCATATAATTCCTGATAGATAGTAGGCATCAACTCTTCTAATGAAGGATAGTTTTCAGCGCGATCTACTTCCTCTATTTTTGCTAGTTCGGCCCATCGTTTCGACCCCAACATAGTAATTTGTTGAGGGGTCCTCACTCCTGCCACTACATCTTCGCCTTGGGCGTTGATCAAGTATTCTCCATTAAACACGTTTTCTCCTGTGGCGGCATCTCGGGTAAAGCAAACCCCCGTTCCAGAGCTTTCGCCCATATTACCATATACCATGGCCTGAACGTTTACCGCGGTGCCCCAATCTACCGGGTATCCATTCATGTTCCTATAATAAATGGCACGGTCACCGTTCCAACTGTTGAATACGGCGATGATTGCTCCCCAAAGTTGTTCCCATGGGTCTGTGGGGAAATTGTGGCCAGTACGTTTTTTTACCACATCTTTAAAATCATAAACAAGGTCTTTAAGGTCTTGTACGGTAAACTCGGTATCTAACTGAATGTCTCGCTTGTCTTTTAAATGTTCCATGATTTCCTCGAAGGGGTCGATGTCATCCTTAGATTCGGCTTTCATCCCAAGAACGACCCCGCCATACATTTGAATGAACCTACGGTATGAATCCCAAGCAAAACGTTCATTACCGGTCTTGATGGCCAGGCCTTTCACGACTTCATCGTTAAGGCCCAAGTTCAGAACGGTATCCATCATACCCGGCATGGAGACCCTGGCACCCGATCGTACGGAAATCAATAGGGGGTTGTCATTGTTTCCAAAAGAGGTCCCCATAATCTGTTCAATATTTTCCATTGCTTGTTCTACTTCCTCTTTAATCATGCCTAGAACCGCATCTTGACCCAATTCGTTGTATTCGGTACATGCTTCAGTGGTTATAGTAAACCCGGGAGGAACTGGAATTCCGATGGCACTCATTTCCGCCAAGTTGGCCCCTTTACCGCCTAAAAGGTTCTTTAGTCTGCTACTACCGTCTGCGGACTTATTTCCGAATTTGTAAACCCTACTACGGACTTCTTGTGCTAACTCCATTTTCTAAATTTTAGTTAGTATCAATAAAAATCAAAAGTATAAACTGTTGTGGTCCATTTACATGATATTTATCAGATTCGTTGAGAAAGAATGGTAACAAATGTTACACAAACCCTATTTTTATTGACCCGGAATATTTCTGTGGCAGAGAACCCAAGACACCTATGCCGTAGTATTAATTTAATACCAGGGAAAGAAAAATATAGAGGGTAATCGTGGCGAGCCGTCGGAAATCGAAGTCGAATTTGATGACGAGAAGTTTATCAAAAAGTTAATACGCATTATTGAAAATTACGAGCTATCTTAATAATGCTTCAATCAATTCCATCAAAGAGCTACGCTTGAAAAGAGCTGCTCAATTGTTGCAAAGTAAAACTGTGTATATTTCGGAAGTAGCTTAAAGAAATGGATTCAACAAGAAAAAATATTTTTGTAAACACTTTGGGGTAAGTCTAACGGCCTATGCAAAAAAGTTTTCAGGTGTTAAGGAAGCGCAAATATGTCATTGGGTAGAAATGAAAAATTTTATTTAATGCCATGCGATAGCATTACAACAATTTAAACCTGTTTTTGAGACCTTTGTAACAGCAAGTGTAGGGGGTCGCTGACAAAAAATCTTTACGCGCTATAGACAGTTAAGAGCCCAACACTAGCTATCCATATAATATAAAGCCTGAAAACTTGAAAGAACTGCGCATTTACGGAACGGACACTTTACAAGATAAAAAGTCAATCGGGTTGGAAATCACTAAGGTATTTTTGAGCTTTTGTGCTTTGATTAGCATTTTGGGCTGTATGGACAAAAACCCAGACGACCCATTGACCAAGCCGAATATAATAATGATTAACGTAGATGATTTAGGCTGGAAAGACCTCGGTTTTATGGGAAGTGATTATTATGAAACTCCAAATTTAGATGCTCTGGCAAAAGAAGGAATGGTGTTTTACAATGCCTACGCAGGGGCTGCCAATTGCGCTCCCAGCCGCGCCTGTCTTCTTTCCGGACTTAACACCCCACGGCATGGTGTCTATACCGTTAGCCCATCCGATAGGGGTGATCCAAAGACGCGTAAACTCGTTCCCATAAAAAACACAAAACATCTAAGTGACAGTAGCTATACTTTACCTCGAATGTTGAAATCAGCCGGATATGTTACCGGAAGTTTTGGCAAATGGCATGTGGGCGAGAATCCTAAAAAGCAGGGCATAGATAAAAATGTCGGGGGAAGTTCCCGAGGTAATCCCGGAAAGGATGGCTACTTTTCACCTTATACTATAGATCATATTTCCGATGGCCCTAAGGGGGAATACTTGACCGATCGCCTTACCCAAGAAGCCATCAGCTTTGTAGAAAAATACAAGGATACTACCTTTTTTCTATATCTGCCCTTCTATACAGTACATACGCCTATTATGGGCAAAGAGGAACTCATCGAAAAATTCAAGAACAAAAAAGGCTCCAACGGTCAAGATCGACCCGATTATGCCGCTATGGTGGCCTCTATGGATGAAAATATGGGAAAACTACTCTTTTACCTCAAGAAAAATGGATTGGAAAAAAATACCCTAGTCATTTTTACTTCCGACAATGGAGGTATTCGCGCTATTTCGGAACAAAATCCATTACGGGCGGGAAAAGGTTCGTATTACGAAGGAGGAATTCGAGTGCCATTGATTATCAAATGGCCGGGCAAGGTAGTACCAAATTCCACTTCCAAAGAACGGATAAGCAATTTGGATCTCTATCCCACGATACAACAGATTGCCAACCCTCAAAAAAAAGCCAAGATGCTCGATGGATTGGATCTTGGGCCTATTTTCGAAGGTGTAGCACTTGCGAACCGAGATCTTTTCTTTCATTTCCCGATTTATTTGCAGTATTACAGTAAGCAGAAAGACGATGGTCGCGACCCTCTTTTCCGGACGCGGCCAGGTTCCGTAATTATATCCGGCGAATGGAAATTGCATGAATATTTCGAGGATGGGGAATTGGAGCTCTATAATCTAAAATCCGATGTGGGCGAAAAAAATAACCTGGCGAAAGAAAACCCTACAAAAGCACAGGAACTGCTACAAAAACTAAATGAATGGCGAGAAAAGACCCATGCTCCGATTCCAATAACAAAAAACCTTCATTACGATGCGGTCTTTGAGCAACAGGTAATGAAAAATTAGATTCGATAAAAATTTATTGTTACGGACTTTGGGCAAAATTTGCTTTTAGAACTTATATTCGTGTGGTTACTTGGTCGATGGATTTATCACGAGTTATTGTTATCGCTGTCTAATTTTGAATCATTATGAAAGAAAATGGACCTAGGTTGTTTTCTTGTCATAAAAACCACGCTAATTTAAGTTTTTGATAAAAATCCGTTGCCACGTTAAACGGGCTAGTAATACAACAAAATAGAGGAGAAGGGCGTTGTAAAAAAGAGCAGTTTTAAAACACTTCGAATTCTCTTTTAATTAAAAAACCCGACAATCAACACTGGCAACGATGCTGTTCGTTTCTTCTGCCTCACTGAGATTCAAAAAACAAAGTTGGTCTTCCATGGATTTTCCCACCTATTTACGATTATTTTCTAAGAGTAAAAGTTTAATAGGATTCTTTTCTTTAGTTCCGAAAATTGAATTGGTCTTTCGCAAACCCTTTACGTTAAAAGAACCCAGCATAATATCCAAATCTCCATCACTATCATAATCTCCTTTTGCCATGGTAAGCCAACCATTTGTGAAATTTCCTTGCAAAGTGTAAGGTTGAAATTCGAATTGCTTCGAATTCAAGTTCTCGAGATATATGAAGCCTTCTTCAGGAGAGTTCTCGGTGTCGTTGAAAAGCGCTGTAACAGCAAAATCAATATCGCCGTCTAAATCGTAATCACTGGCCAATACACGCGAAGCACCATATGTTGGATAAAACCATTTTTGATTGAAAACATTCAACCCGTCGTTCATGAACAATCGGATACCGTGAAAGGGTTTTAGGAAAATTGAATAATCAGCATTGTCCCCATTACTAAGTACAATATCCAGATCTCCATCGGTATCATAATCTATTAATTCGAACCAACTTGAACCATATTCAGGAGGCAACCGGATAACATGTTCGCCGCTAAATGTCAAGTCATTTTTTTGATAAAAAATAAAAATGCCTTCATCACCCTGAGAAAATAGGGCTACGATATCTTTTTTCCCGTCTTGGTTCATATCCGCAATTTCAAGCTTAATGGCGCCGGGTTTTGCGTACAATGATTTTTTGACAAACCCTAGTTTTTTCTCTTCTAAAAGTGATAATTGGCCCGTCAGGTCACCAAATTCGCAGATGAGAACTTCGTCTACTCCATCATCGTTTAAATCTACAATTTCCATAAAAACCGGTCGGTGTAAATTCTTTGCGATGGTGTCGGTAATGCTTAAAGAATTTTTATGCAGTACTCCTTTTGGAACTTCACTTGGATTTAATATCCCTATTTCGGTAATATAGAGGTCGTTCTCTTTTTTATGGTATGCCGTTATCGCAGAATTAAATTGTTTGGCCACTGTTGTTGTATTTGAGTTTGGCCATTTGTATAAGCTACCAGTTGCATCTCCGATATTAAAAACATGTCCGATTGTATCGAATTGTAGGTCGGTTATAATTGACGAGGCAAGTTTTGGTACATCGACTGTTCTGGTCGAAAATTGGGTGAGGTTTTTATTCCTGTTTTTTCGAGTGGTGTCAACGGGAATAGCATTGAGAGCTAGGGAAGTAATATAATTATGGATTCCCCACCAAGCTATACTATCGATTATTGGCTGGTCAGGGTACTTCTTACTTAGCTTAATATACCGTTTCTCTTCAGGGGATTTATATTTATAGGGGTCGTAGCCGTCATATCTATATCCCATTCTTGCAGCCATTTCGGGCAAAACGCTATTTTCCCAAATACCTCTAGGAATGTTTGTAGGGTCTGGGGTCAAGTGGCAGCTGCCACAATACGTATTATACTGGGCCGAATTGGATGATGGATTTCTATGCCCATCTTGGCAAGAGAAAAAAAGTAAACTAATGATGAGGGAAACCGATACACATTTATCAGGTTTCTTTTTTAATGTAATTATTTGACTTAAGGACATCCTCAAAATCTTATTAAAGTTTGGTTCATGGTTTCTTGCTCTTTTTAGAAGGTAGTTGTAAAAACTAATTCCAGTTTCCGTATGTGATACCTCAACAATGATAAAATAAAAAGACACCTATGCCTAAAATGTTAAACATTTTTGAGTTGGCAGGCAAAAAAAGTATTGAATTTCATCAAATTATCATTAAAACGTAAGTAATGAAAAAATTAGTTTTACATTTAATAACATGAATAATTACAACAAGTCAATTTATTTGTATTCCAAATTGAGATTATGTCAAACATACAAGGCCGAAATTTTAAATAATGTTTTGCCGAGTATGCCGGTTAAATAATGCCTAGTTGTTGAACAATTAATATTGTCAAAATATTTATTCCCCTATCTTAACAATTAACATCAATTCAAAATTGATTTTTTTTTGAAACCTTTTAAAAAACGTAAAGATATAATGATTAACCATTTATTAATCCTCCTAAATTTTTGAACATCATGAAAAAAACCCAACCAAACTATTTTCATTTAAAAATTTTAACGAAGGCAAGCATTGGAGCCAAGCTTGTTTTTCTGTTTTTTATCTTAGTGATTTATAATGTTCAGGCAAATTCCATGAATAGCATTAAAGACGAGATTCCTAAAAACGGAGACCATATTTCGGAAAAAAGTGTCGCTATTGTAGTAATGAATGAAGCGTATTTTTTTCAACAAACGGTTACAGGGCAAGTTTTGGATCAGAATAACCAACCACTTCCTGGGGCCAGTGTTGTGGAAAAGGGCACGCCAAATGGGACGCAAACTGATTTTGATGGTAATTTTTCGTTAGAGGTCGATAGCGGTGCCGTTTTGGAGGTATCCTATATTGGTTTTGCATCGCAAGAAATACCTGTAGGAACACAGACGAATTTCAACATTGCCTTGGAAGAAAGTGCATCTGGATTGGAAGAAGTAGTAGTCATAGGTTATGGTACCCAAAAAGAGGCTTTGCTGACAGGTTCGGTTGGTATTGTAGACAAGGAGGAAATTACCAAGGTAACGTACGCTAACAGTGCTTCTGTACTGCAAGGTAGAGTGCCCGGAGTTCGGGTAGAATCAAATGGTGGTGCTCCTGGAGCGGGAGTTAACGTTGTTATTCGGGGTACAGGCTCATTTGGGAATGATCAACCTTTATATGTGGTCGACGGTAACATTGTTGGATCTATGTCGTTTCTAAATCCAAACGATATTGAATCGGTTAGTGTTTTAAAAGATGCCTCTTCAGCCGCCATTTATGGAAGCCGGGCTTCTAACGGTGTTGTCTTGATTACGACCAAAAAGGGTAGTGTCGGTGATGTGAGAATTAATTTCGAATCAAAGTTAGGCTATCAAACCCCTACTAATGAATTGGATTTACTCAACGCTAGGGAATTTGCTGACTGGCATAATATGGCGAGGGATAATGATGGTGACGCCAGGGCAATACCAAATGATACGGGTTTTGACCCAAGCATCGATACCGACTGGCAAGATGTTCAGCTCAGTCCCGCTTTATACCAGGAATACAGTATTAATATTTCCGGTGGATCCGAGACCGCCAAGTTTTATGTATCCGGTCAACTGCTCGATCAAGAAGGTGTTGTCGCAGATTCCGATTTTAGGCGCTATAATTTTTCAGTGAATACCAGTTTCAACAAAGGTATTTTCTCGATGGAACAGAGCCTTTTACTATCGCGCGAAGAAAATAACCCTAACAATTTTTTCTCACGCGAAGGAGAGGTGCCTCCCACCATTCCCATATACGATGAAAATAATGAAGGTGGTTTTGCAGGCTTAGACCCCAATTTATACGGTATGGCTAGAGGTATCAATTGGTACGGTAGGGCTATTTTACATGATAATCTGTTTACGACCGACCGTGTTGTAGGTTCTATACAACCTAAACTTCAATTGACTAAAAACTTGACTTATAAATTAAATTTAGGTATCGATTACTCCATACAACATAATTATGCATTTCAACCTACCTTTTTTCAAAGCACCTCGCAAGAGGCCTCGGAAGTAATCGCTTCACTGAATGAGAATTATGTTAGGTCGTTAAGTTCTTTAATGGAAAATACGTTGCAATATGCGAATACGTTCGGTAAGCATGGGGTGACCCTTTTGGCTGGGTTTACGACCCAAGCGATAAAGGCACGTTCTGCGGGGGGTGTAGGCACCAATTTTATCTTTAATGAGTTTAGGGTACTTGATGCTGCCGATGATAATACCGATAATACAACAGGTAATTTACAAGAGAATGCGTTGACATCATATCTGGGGCGTATCGACTATGATTACGACGGCAGATACATTTTAAGTGGAACTATTCGTCGTGATGGCTCTTCTCGATTTAAGGAAGCAAATCGATATGGAGTTTTTCCTTCGGGATCTTTAGGTTGGCGGATTAGCAGGGAATCATTTTTCCCGCAAGATGGCTTTGTAAGTAATTTAAAACTCCGTGGCAGTTATGGTTTGTTAGGTTCGCAAAACGTTGGAAATTATGTAACCTCAAGTGTTTTGAATGTAAGCAACTTCTATAATTTAGGCGGTTTCGTACAAGGGGGATCTACAGTTGCACAATTGGCGAACCCCGATTTAAAATGGGAAACGACCACCATTCAGAACTATGGAATCGATGCAGAGTTTTTGGGTGGAAAAATCAGTTTTTCGGCGGAGTATTACAAAAAAAGATCGGAAGATATCTTGGTCAATGTGCCTATTCCGCTTAGTGGCGGTTTAGGAAATGTATTGTCCAACAATGCCGCAACTATTGACAATTCAGGATTTGAGTTTGGGGGAACCTACAAACATTTTTCGCTGAATGACGGGCTAAATTTTGATGTAACCGCAAATTTCAATACAGTTAATAACGAAGTTATCGCCCTAGGGGAAGGCGTTAACCCCATAATAGGAGGTGGTTACACACAAGGTGGGTATGCGGCCACAAGAACCGACGTGGGCCAGCCGGTGGCTAGTTTTTACGGTTTGTTGACCGAAGGTGTTTACCAGACCCAGGCAGAAATAGATGCCGATGGCAGAACCAATGCGGTATTAGGGGACATGAACTTTGTCGATCGTGACAATGATGGTGATATTGACGACGACGACCAAACCTATCTCGGAAGTGCCATTCCTGATTTTGAATACAGTCTAGCAATTAATATGGATTATAAGAATTTTGACCTTTCTATTTTCATACAGGGGGTCTCAGGGAATGAGCTTTGGAATGGTAAAAGATATCATCAAGTATTAGATGGTACTAGGGGATTGAAGAGACGGGAAGCACTTGATGCATGGACACCTCAAAACACCAATACCATTGTGCCAAGAGCAACGATTCGAGATTTGGCCTTAAACAAAAGACCTTCTGACTATTTGGTTGAAGATGGCTCCTACTTAAGATTGAAAGCCCTTCAGGTCGGTTACACACTACCTACGGATCTTACTAGTAAATTCTATGTCTCCAGTTTAAGATTCTATATTGCAGGTCAAAATCTACTCACATTTACTGATTATGAGGGTTATGATCCTGAACTAGGTAGGCCGTTAAATGGCAATGGTTCTCTTTTTGACAGCGGGGTTAACCGACGAGCATACCCGAATAACAAAAATTTACTATTTGGAATCCAAGTTGGTTTTTAAAAAAATAAAAAAATTATAAAAATGAAAAGTAAAATACAGATTATAATCGTTTTAGCTTTAAGTAGCTTTTTTACGCTTAATAATTGTTCTGATGAACTGGAATTAACGAATCCAAATAGCCCAACGCCCGAAAGCTTTTGGCAAAACGTCGATCATGCCGAAGGCGGATTAACGGCGGTTTACGCGCCACTTCCTACCATTCCTATGTTTGGAAGGATATTGGTGGGTTTACACTTGATCCACAGATCCGATATTGCGAACCCCTTTCCGCAATCCAATGTTAACGATGCTGGCGCTTTGCAAGTTAGACCTGAAAACCCCAGACTTATCGAAATTTACAGCGAGTGGTATAAGATGGTGGCCCGTGCCAATCAGGTCATCAATAGGGTACCCGATATTGAAATGGATGCTGCGAGAAAGCAAGAAATTTTAGGGGAAGCCCACTTTTTACGTGGTTTTGCCTACTTCTATATTGTAAATCTGTGGGGTACCTCTCCATTGAGCTTAGAAGAATCAGCGGGTCTAGACGATCTTTTTCTGCCGAATTCTACTATTGAGCAAACCTATGCTGCGGTAATAGAAGATTTTAGCATCGCCCAAGCGAACTTACCACAAGATGGTAGACCGCCAAAAGGAGAAGTCGGGCGAGCCACTTGGGGTGCTGCCACTGCCTTTCTTGGGCGTTCATACCTCTACACAGGAAATTTTTCTCAAGCCGCGGTAGAACTCAAGAAAGTTATCGACTCGGGAATATATGAGTTGAACGAAAACTACAATGATAATTTTACAGAAGAAATTTCCAACACGCCAGAGTCGATTTTTGAAATTCAGTACGATGGAAACGAAACCGGTGGCTGGGGTGGATCTGGTGGTAACGTATGGCGCGCCCAGGCTTGGGAAGCCGATATTGCACCCCGCAATTACAGTAGTCAGCAGAGCATGAGCGTCAATCAATGGGTGTTAGATTTGTTTCTAAATGAACAAACAACAGATGGAGGTGAAGATCCAAGAGCAAAGGCCACCTTATTGTGGAATTATCCTGACGCAATGATTTATCAAGACCCCTTTGTCGAGACTATGCTTGGCGACGATTTAGATAGGGTCTGGGTACGAAAATACCTTAATTTCAGAAGAGAGAATTCGCTTACACCTGGTGCTTGGCAAGGAGCCACCAACAACTGGAAAATATTTCGTTATGCTGATTTATTGTTAATGTATGCCGAAGCGGAAAATGAGGTTAACGGAGGGTCGCAAGCCGCAATGGACGCATTGAACGAAGTTCGAGATCGTGTCAATATGCCGAATGCTTCTGGGTTGAATCAAGCACAACTAAGACAGGCTATCCGAGACGAACGCGTTAAAGAGCTTGCCATTGAAGGCAATCGTATGTTTGATTTGAACAGATGGGGCATTGCTGCCGATCGGTTCGAGCAAAACCCAGAATTTAGATCCAATAGCCAAGGGGTATTTATCCGAGGGCAGCATGAGTATTTGCCTATTCCTGCACAAGATGTGCAGTCGAACCCAAATTTGATTCAAAATCCTGGATATTAGCAATAAATTTATTTTGAGTTAGTTAGTTTAGAGTTGATGATAATCCCTAGTTTTCACTAGGGATTATCAAATTTTATACTAGATTGAAATTAAAAAGACCGTAGTATAATAATCGATGAATAAGTATTAAGGTACTGCGCATATTCATTACAATGGTTAATTAATAAATGCGAACTGCGTATAAATTTTTGATGATACTCCTACTGGCCATGAAGATGGGCTGCACGGCTGAAGGCGTAAATAAAGAACTTCGAACACAAGGGTTTGAGGAAATAAGTGCCAACCAATCGGGAATAGCCTTTAGCAACGATATTGCTATATCAGAAACATTTAACTACAATACATTTCCCTATATCTATATGGGCGCCGGGGTGGCCTTAGGCGATATAAACAACGATGGTCTTACCGATGTGTTTCTAACAGGAAATATGACCTCCAATAAACTATACTTAAACAAGGGTAATATGTCTTTTGACGATATTTCCCAAGAGGCTACAATAGAAGGAGACTCCAGATGGTATACAGGGGTTACCATGGTCGATATCAACGAAGACGGGTGGCTGGATATTTACGTAAGCGTGTCCGGTCTTGAAGGAAACACCAACAACCAACTTTTCATAAACAATGGTGATCTCACTTTTACAGAAATGGCCTCGGAATATGGCATAGCTGATGCGGGTAATTCAATACAGTCCGCTTTTTTTGACTATGATAATGATGGTGATTTGGATTTATATGTCGGGAACTACCCAATAATTCCTTTGACCATGCCCAATTATTTCTATCACGATAAAATGCAGGCCAAAAACCTTGAAGAGTCGGGCCATCTTTTTAGAAATGAGGGCAATGGCAAGTTTCAAGATGTTACTATCGAATCAGGAGTTTTGAACTTTGGTCTTTCCTTGGGTATTGCCGTAAGCGATTTCAATAACGATGGATGGCAAGATTTCTATATATCCAATGATTTCAATGTTCCTGATTACTTTTATTTGAACAATGGCAATGGTACTTTCAGTGAGAAGCTTCAAGAAAGCACAAGACAAGTTTCGATGTTCGGAATGGGTGTTGATGCTGCAGATTTCAATAACGATGGTTTAATAGATCTTTTTCAGGTCGATATGACCCCTGCCGACCATTACCGCTCTAAAACCAATATGGCCACCATGGATCCAACATCGTTCTATACTGGGGTTGCCTTGGGTTTTCATTATCAATACATGCAGAATAGTCTACAGGTCAATAATGGTATGAATAACGATGGCACCCCTATCTTTAGCAATACGGCAAGATTAACAGGTATGGCTACGACCGATTGGAGTTGGGGACCACTTTTTGCAGATTTTGATAATGACGGGTTAAAAGATGTTATGATTACCAATGGTATGCGCCTTGACGTAAATAATAATGATTTGTTGAGTAGGGAAAATAACACGACAATTGTTCCTGAAAAAATCGATATGAACAAGGCACCTTCAACGCCAATAGCCAATTATCTATTTAAAAATTTAGGGGATTATGAATTTGAGAATGTCTCACAAAAATGGAATACCAATTTTGAAGGTTTCTCCAATGGGGTGGCCTACGGAGATCTTGATAATGATGGCGATTTAGATATGGTCATCAACAACATCGATCAAAAGGCCAGTTTGCTCAGAAATAACAATCACGGGGCCAACCATTTGAGAATTAAACTTAAAGGAGCTAGTAAAAACCCTATGGGAATCGGAGCTAAAGTTAAACTAACCACAGATGGAATAGTACAATTGGTTGAGCAAAACCTTACAAGAGGTTTTCAATCAAGTGTAGAACCCATACTGCATTTTGGATTGGGGGAAGCCGATAAAATTGATGAATTGGAAATTATATGGCCTGATGGAAAAATAGAAAACCAAAGAAATATTACGAGTAACCAAACACTTATGCTAGATTACGAAAATGCCAAAAAAATTGAAGGAGGAGCACAAAAAGTAACACCGATTTTTGAGGACGTTTCGACAAGCACGGAAATAAACTTTACACATGCTGAAGATGCGTATGATGATTTTTTGGTCGAGCCTTTACTTCCACATAGAAATTCCCAACTAGGGCCCGCCCTTGCCGTTGCCGATGTTAATAAAGATGGTCTTGATGATATTTTTATCGGTAATGCAAAAAATAGCAAGGGAAGTCTCTTCATACAGAATGTCACCGGCACATTTCAAGAAATGGAAGGACCTTGGTCAAGCGATCAATCCCAAGAAGACACTGGCGCGGTTTTTTTTGACGCCGATATGGATGGTGACCAAGACCTATATGTGGTGAGTGGAGGTAATAATTATGGGGTTAAAAGTAGTTTTTATGAAGATCGCTTGTATGTAAATACTCCAGAAGGTTTTGTTAAGGTAGAAAGTGCATTACCCGAAATGAATTCAAGCGGACTCAAAGTGGTTCCGGCAGATTATGATGGTGATGGTGATTTAGATTTGTTCATCGGCGGAAGAATTGTACCGGGCCATTATGTACAAGCTCCTAAAAGTTATCTCCTTCGAAATGAAGGTGGCAAAGACGTGAGTTTAACCTTTAAAGATATAACATTAGAGAAAGCCCCTGAACTGGAAGTTGTTGGGATGGTTACAGATGCATTATGGCACGATTATAATGCTGATGGGAAAATAGACCTTGTGCTTGCTGGAGAATGGATGCCTTTGACGTTTTTCGAAAATGACGGCCAAAATCTTAAAAATGTAACGGCAAAACTAGAACTCGAAAACACTGTAGGGTGGTGGAACAGTTTAGCTATTGCCGATTTGGACAATGATGGCGATATGGATATCGTGGCTGGCAACCTTGGGCTCAACAGCAAATATAAGAGTACGGAGAAATCTCCCTTTGAAATTTATGTCAATGATTTTGACGGAAACAATAGACAGGATATTGTATTGAGTGTGACGAAAAAAGGAACCAAACTACCGTTGCGAGGTAGAGAATGCTCATCACAACAGGTGCCGATTATAAAAAGAAAATTTGAAACTTTTGACGCATTTGCGTCCGCCGATTTGAATGAGATTTACGGTGAAAAACTTTTAGAAAATGCATTGCATTATACCATAGATACCTTTGCCCACCACTGGTTTGAAAACAAAGGTGATGGTGAATACGAGCGGCATCAGCTCCCCATTGAAGCACAATTTTCATCCATTAATGATATTGTCGTATTTGACTATAATAAAGATGAATATCCAGATTTGTTAGTTGCTGGTAACCTATATGATACCGAGGTAGAGACACCAAGGTCTGATGCTGGCATTGGTCTAGTACTGCAAAACAATGGCAAGAAAGGTTTTGATGCGGTATCGCTGAATAAAAGCGGACTTTTAATTGATGATGAAGTGAAGGCTATAGCTGCAATAAAATTTGGAAAGACAGGCAATGAAGGGTTTGTTTTTGCGATAAATAATGACAAACCGAAATTGGTTTCCTTTGAGAAAACATCAAACGAGAAGGAGCAGATACCACCCGAAAAAGTTGTTGGATTAGTAGAGGGCGCTAGCAGAAAAGAATAGTTAGATAGAATGAAAAAATTTATTGTATTCATTTTCATGGCAAGTACACTGAACCTTTTTGCCCAAGACGAAAAGGGAATGGATGAAATGTGGGGCGATCAGACTAAAATTGACAGGGCTGATATTGGAGATAGAGCGGCACTCTTTGATGATGGTAATTATTCGATGTTTATACACTGGGGTTTGTACTCGAACATTGCCAATAAATGGAAAGACACCACCTATTATGGTATAAGTGAATGGATCATGAATCCCAGAAGGGCAGGAATTCCTGTTGACGAATATATGGCCGAGGCTAAAAATTTCAATCCGGTCAGTTTTAATGCAAAAGCAATTGCCAAACTGGCAAAGGATGCCGGTATGAAATACATTGTGATAACCAGCAAGCATCACGATGGTTTTGCTATGTACGATTCTAAAAGTAACGATTTCAATATTGTAAAAGCTACTCCTTTTGCACGCGATCCGATGAAAGAATTGGCGCAGGCCTGTAAAGAAGAAGGCCTAGGTTTTGGCTTTTATTATTCCCACAACCAAGATTGGACTTTTCCAGGGGGTAATGGAGGCCCAAAGACCAATGAGAAAGGCGAGCTTGCGGGATTCGATTATTATTTTAAAGAAAAGTGTCTTCCGCAGGTAAAGGAAATTACCACGCAATATGGTGATATTGCTATGGTATGGTTTGATACTCCTGGGGATATGGAAAAAAAATATGTTGAAGAGTTAGTTGCCATCGTCAAAAAAAACCAACCAAATGCAATGATTTCGGGGCGGGCTGGCCATGGTCTTGGGGATTATCTTTCCCTGGGAGATATGAATATCCCAACTAAAAATGTGGGAGGCCTGTGGGAAACGGTAGATGTAACCAATGATTCATGGGGCTACGCGTGGTACGACGAAAACTGGAAAAGCCCTAAGGCCATTTTGAAAAATATAATTTCGACTGTGGCCAGAGGTGGTACCTATATGCTCAATGTAGGGCCGAAACCAGATGGCGCCATTCCGGATCAGGCTGCAACTTTCCTCAAAACTGCAGGTAGTTGGATCGAAAGATATCCGCAGGTCGTATACAAAGCTGGGTCTTCACCTTGGGGGCACGTCTTGCCTTGGGGCGATGTAACCTTGACGGGCGAGACCTTGAATTTATGTGTGTACACTTGGCCGCTTGATGGTGAAATTGTTCTGCCTGGACTAAGTAATGAAATTGAATCTGCCAACTTATGGATTGATGGAAAAAAACAAAAAATTACAACTTCTAAAAAGAATGGTTGGGTGTCTTTCAAGCTTCCTTCCAAAAGACCTGAAAAGCTCGTTTCGGTAATTGAAGTAAGGTTGAAGGGGGAACCAAAAGTAGATGAGACTGTCGGGGTTGACCCTATTTTTCCAACGATAATCCCAGTAGATATGGCTGTTGCAAAAGGGTGTAGTATTGCACAAAAAAAATGGATGGAGAAGTTCGGTGAGTGGAAGCATATTGAACAGGCACAAGGTTGGACGCCATCGGCAAAAGTAACTTGGGAAGTTGATGTCATGAAACCCGGCTATTATCAAGTGGATCTTAATTATGCCGGACACGACCGGATGGTATGGCGCGTAGAAATTGATGAGGGTTATTTGGTTCAGAACCAGCAGAATTCTTCCCATATCTACAGCTTTTTTCAAATGGGACTTTTGAAGTTCAACAACCCGGGAAAGCATAAAGTTGATGTCTCATTTATAGACGGGGAATTCGAAACGGCAAGTCTAAAGCAAATCAGGTTTACCCCTGTCGGAAGTTTAAATTAAAGATTCTCAAAAAGAATCCCAGCAATGAATCGAACAGAATGGATTATCTCTTCCCTATTGTTTATCGGTATGAGTTCTTGCGGGACTCCTAAAGAGAAGGAAAAAATAGTACAAGAGCAACGCCCCAACATCCTTTTTATCTTCGCAGATGACTGGGGCTATGGTGATTTAGGTTGTTATGGAAGCACCGAGGTGGCAACTCCCCATATTGACCAATTGGCTGCCCAAGGAACCATGTATAGCCAATTTCATACGACGAGCGGCGTATGTTCTCCAAGCCGGACTTCAGTAATTACTGGACATTTTCCCGCAAGGCATAGTGTGCATGGTCATTTTGCAGGTAATGAAGTCAATTCCGCCCGTGATATGCCGAATTGGCTCAATGAGTCGCTACCAGTCTATATGCCACGATTGATGCAAGAGGCGGGTTATACAACAGCCCATTTTGGTAAGTGGCATTTGGGAGGGGGGGGCTTACCGCATGGCGATCCGTCCGCGCCAGAACCTAAAGTTTATGGCTATGACGAAACCCGTGTTTGGAACGGTAACGGGCCGACTTGGAAAGGTGACCAGCCTTGGCCTACAACAAGATATATGGATAGCGATACACTTTGGGTACAGAGCTCTAGCCGAATCGTTGTAGATGAGACCATAGATTTTCTAAAAAGGAATAAAGGTGGTAATCCTATGTTCATTAATCTATGGTTGAAAGACCCCCATACGCCACTATGGCCCAATGATGAACAGCGCGAACCGTATAAAGGACTAGAGGCTGATAAGGAAACGTATTTTGCGGTATTGACCGATGCCGATCGACATTTTGGGCGTTTAATGAAAGCCTTGAATGAATTGGGTCTCGACGAGAATACCCTTGTTATTTTTAGTAGTGATAATGGGCCTGCACATGTTCCTCCAGCTTTGTATGTTGGTTCTACGGGCGGGTTAAAAGGGCGTAAAGTAGATGTTTTTCAAGGAGGCGTAAATGTACCGTTTATTGTGCGCTGGCCAGGGAGGGTCGATGCTAATAAAATAGATACGACAAGTGTACTATCGGCCGTTGATTTGTTGCCGACCTTTGCGGAACTGGCACAAAAAGAACTACCTGCACGATACCAACCAGACGGAGAAAGCTTTACTGCTATTTTTGAAAATATTCCGTTTAAACGAAGCAAACCGCGGTTTTGGGATTGGCGATTTCCGACACAAAGTGCCAGTCGACCTAACGGCTGGGTCTCGGGTGCTGTGCGCGATGGTAATTGGAAGCTATTAGCGGATGAAAATCAAAAGCGTGTTGAACTTTATAATATTTCTGTTGATCGCTTTGAAAGCAAAGACCTTTCCCAAGAGAATCCAACGAAGACGAAAGAACTTCTTGCCCTGCTAGAAGATTGGCAGGGCCAGTTACCAAAACGAGATGAAAAAATAAAAGAATGAGGGTATTAAACACCGTCTTTTCCGCTGTCCTTTTATGGCTTTGTTTTTCTTGTCAAAAGCAAACGACAAAAATTTATGTTGCCACAAATGGTGACGATACCGCCACCGGGACTAAAAATTCACCGTTGAAATCAATACAAAAGGCCAGAGATCTTTCACTTTTCTCAAAGAAAAAGGGACCTGTCGACATTATCCTTGAAGATGGCACTTATTATCTGTCCGAATCGGTGATGTTTGAGGCAAAACATTCGGGCTCTAAAGAAAATCACATTAAATATCAGGCTGTCAATGAGGGAAAGGCAATAATCAGTGGTGGAACACTTCTAGATTTGAACTGGGAGCTTTATAAAGATGGAATTTACAAAGCCAAAACTCCAGAAGGTTTATCAAACATAGATCAACTGTACGTGAACGGCCTTAATCAACGAATGGCCAGGTTCCCAAACGCAATAGCCGGAAAAAACGTGTTCGACACTTGGGATTTATTACACACCAAAGAACCTAACCCCGAAAATGACCCTTTAGGTACGCCACGTATCACTTCTTATGAAAATCCGCAAGGTGCCTATGTTCATGCTATGCATGCCGCACTTTGGGGCGATATGCATTGGTTGGTAAAAGGGAAGACTGAAAACGATAGTCTTGTTCTTGAAGGGGGTTGGCAGAATAACAGACCATCAGAAATGCATCCGCGATATCGAATCATAGAAAATGTTTTTGAAGAATTAGATGCTCCCCAGGAATGGTATTTTAACAAAAAGGAAAAGGTATTGTACTATTATCCCGAAGAAGGCACGGATATCAAACAAGCAAAAATCGAAGTCGTTCGATTAAAAAACCTTATTGAATTTAAAGGAACGAAAGAAAACCCGGTGCAATTTATCACTTTTGAAGGCTTGGTTTTTCGGCATGCATCACGCAGTTTCATGGAAAATAAAGAACCCCTTTTGCGGAGTGATTGGACTACCTATCGGGGGGGTGCTATAAAATTCACGGGAGCTGAAGATTGTAGTATCATCAATTGTGAATTCGACCAATTAGGGGGCAACAGCATTTTTGTAAACAACTATAATCGAAGACTCACATTCAAGAGTTGCTACATTCACCAATCCGGCGCTAGCGGAATTGCCTTTGTAGGGGATCCCGAAATGGTACGAAGTCCATTGTTTCGATACGGTCCCCAAGACTATAAGAATTTAGATAGAACTCCAGGTCCCAAAGGCGATAACTATCCGCAAGATTGCCGCGTGGAAGATTGCTTGATTACAATGACAGGGCGTTTTGAAAAACAAACCGCACCTGTTCAAATTTCAATGTCCTCCAGAATTACGGTCAACCATTGTTCAATTTATGACGTACCCCGTGCGGGAATAAATATAAGTGAAGGTACATTTGGAGGTCATATTATCGAAAATTGCGATGTATTCAACACCGTCTTGGAAACCGGGGATCATGGCAGTTTCAATTCATGGGGTCGCGATCGTTTTTGGACTCCCGATATCAAGGAAACCACACAACAGGTAGCAAAAGATACCCTCCTGCCCTATCTCGATATGATCGAACCTACTATTATCAGAAACAGCAGATGGCGCTGCGACCACGGGTGGGATATCGACCTTGATGATGGTTCTTCACGTTACCTAATTTATAACAATCTGCTTTTGAATGGAGGCCTAAAAATGAGGGAAGGGTATCATAGGACAGCGTATAACAATATCATTTTAAACAATAGTCTGCATCCTCATGTTTGGTATGCCAACAGTGGCGATGTTTTTAAAAACAATATCGTATCGGGTGCCTATCGACCGGCAATTATGAATAGGGGTATACCGGAAGATGGCAAATGGGGCAAGCAATTAGATTCGAATCTGTTTATAACAAATGAGTTCGACAAGACACGATTTTTGAAGAACAAAGCTGATGTGAATTCATTGGTCGGCAATCCTTTATTTGTAAATCCAGAGCAGGGGGATTTTAGCGTTTCCGAAAATTCCCCAGCCTTTAAAATCGGATTCAAAAATTTTCCGATGAATGAATTTGGAGTTGTTTCAGAGAAATTAAAAAGTATTGCAAAGCAGCCTAAAATTCCAGCTATAAATGCCTTCTCTACAAAAAAAGTGGGTATAACTTATATATGGGATACGGCTACCGTGAAAAATGTGGAGACTATCGAGGAACAATCGGCAGCGGGCCTTTCTACTGCTCAAGGTGTTATTTTAATAAATGTGCCCGGCTATTCGTCGTTGGGAAGGTCAGGGTTTCAAACAGGGGATGTTATTATTTCCTTCAAGGGAAAAACTATCAAAGATTTTGAACAAATTCAGACCATTTTAAAAGAAAATCCAACCTTAAATGAAATCACTTTTAAGGTGATGCATAATCAAGAAGAAGTTCAACTAAAACTTGAATTATGAATTTCAAGAATAAGGCATTTATTGTACTTTATTCCCTCTTACTAATTGTGTTCAAGGGGTTTAGTCAAGATTTGGAATTTACGGAAGTTCCAGAGAACAATCGTCTTTATGCCCGTGACTTGACTGACAGCTCAACGGTTTCCATTTCAGGAAAACCCAAAAAAGGTTTTCATCTAGAAGCACTTTCACTCAAAGTCTACAAAGACGGTAAATTGTATGACGAGCAGAAACTTGAATTTGATGGCAAAGATTTTCAAATGTCAACAAAAATTGATGCCGGACTCCATCAGTTTCGATTTGAATTGTTCGTGCGAAATAATGAAAAAGACAATCTTTATATGGTTGCCGACAGCGTGGTTTGTGGTGATGCCTATATTATTACGGGCCAGTCGAACTCCCATGCCAGTAGTAGTTCAGCTACGTACAGCAATCCGTATTGCAGAAGTTTCGGAATGAAAACTGGTTTTGAAGCTTATGATGATGAAGATAAAAAGATACGTTGGGGTAAGGCAACGGGCGATGCCCCAGGTTTGGAGGGTGTCGGGGGTTGGTTTACAAAAAATCCTTATGGCGTAGGCGTTTGGGGCATGGAACTAATGAAACAGATTGTTGAAGAACATCAGGTACCCGTGTGTATTATTAATGGTGGAAGTGGCTCCTCCTCTATTGAGCAAAATATGTTATATCCAGAAAAATCCTCTTTGGAAACAGGTTTTGGAAGGTTGGCATATCGCGTGGATCAAGCGGGATTAAAAGGTAAGATCAAAGCGATTTTTTGGCATCAAGGTGAAACCAACTCTAATGGCGATAAAAATTATGATTCGTATGCCGAAAACTTTGACCAACTTTTAACGGATTGGAAAAGAGTATACACCGATCTTCAAAAAGTGTATCTATTTCAACTCCACCCAGGTTGTGGTGGCGACTATCAATCCGAAGTGAGAGAGACACAAAGTCAAATTGCCGAACGCTATGGAATGGTGGATATCATGTCAACAACAGGGGTTGCCGGTCACGATGGCTGTCACTTTTCATATGAGGGATATCTTGAATTCGCCCATCGAATCTTTCCGTTGGTTTCTCGAGATTTTTATAATGCGTCAAATACTATTTTGATAAATCCGCCCAAATTGGTCAATATAACTATCAAAGATGGTGACAAAATTGTACTGAAATTTGATCAGCCCATAACTATTGAACTTGAAAAGGAGGTAAATGGAAAAGTACATTTCTTAAAAGATCAGTTCTTTCTTAGAACGGATAAAAATCAAGATTACAAACTGGTAGTGGTCAACAGAATAGAATCGGATGACAACCAAATTATTCTTGAACTTCAAAACAAGGTCGATTTTACACAACTGACGTATCTGCCAAATAAGTACTATTTAAATACCGAAGATGTTTACAATGGCCCTTGGATTCGTGGAGCGGAAAATAATTTGGGTGCTTTGACTTTTGATCGGCGAACTAAGAAAGACAAATGAAAAAAAATGTATTATCGTTTTCTTTTGCTTTGATTCTGCTAATTACACTAGTATTAGGCTGCCAATCTAAAATAATAAAGAAATATGAGCCCACATGGGAATCGTTAAAAGAAGCCCCTATACCGCAATGGTATGAAGATGCAAAATTTGGTATTATGATACATTGGGGGCCATATAGTGTGTTGGCGGAGATTCCAGAAACGTCTAAAGGCAATTATGCTGAGCACTCGCCTTCAGATTTATATAGGGGCAACGGTTATGATTCATTGTTGTTAGAACGTTTCGGAGCAATGCCGCCAGATTTTGGGTATAAAGACATGATTCCAATGTTTACAGGAGAAAAATTTAATGCGGAACAATGGCTTGACCTTTTTGAAAAAGCAGGGGCAAAATATATTATTCCTGTTGCGGAACATCATGATGGCTTTGCTATGTGGGACAGTAAGCTTACAACATGGGATGCAAAGGATAAAGGCCCTAAAAGGGATGTGATTGGCGAATTAGCCATTGCAACTCGCAAAAAAGGATTAAAGTTCGCGCCATCAATACATCGTGAACGGCATAACACGTATTATTCGATGGTCAAAAATGAGGGCGGAGGGCCCTTGCCCGTTATCGCCGAAGAAATAAAAAGAGTTCCTGAAGCAGCAAGTCTTTACGGACCTTTTGAGATGAATGACGAATATATGATTGACTTTTTGGCCAGATGGCAAGAAATATGTGACAAGTATCAACCCGATTTTTATTGGTTAGATGACTATCCTAAGTATGACAGCATTGACCGTCCCCTGTTTATGAAATATCAGCGCAGATTAATTGCAAATTATATTAACCAAGCAAATTCGGAATGGGGCAAAGAGGTATATTTTAATAATAAAGGCAGGAATAACAATTACCCTGATGGCGTAGGCATTCGAGAATACGATAATATGCAAACCGAAGATTATTCGGTAAAATGGCAGAACCCGGCAACACTAGGAACATCTTACGGATATCGAAAAATTGAAGAATTACAAAAAGGATGGATGAAGCCGCCCAGAGAACTAATTCATTTACTCGTTGAGGTAGTCTCTAAAAATGGAAACCTGTTAATGAACGTAGGCCCAAGGCCTGACGGTACTATTCCAGAAGTTCAACAAGAAAGTCTTATGGCCATCGGCGATTGGTTGAAGGTCAATGGCGATGCGATATATGATACAAGAGTATGGAAAACAGTTGGTGAAGGCCGTATGAGATTCACTGCCAAAAATGACACCCTCTATGCAACTCTACTAGAGTGGCCAAAAGACGGTTCAATTGTTATCAGAAGCTTGAATTCTTGGAAGCCTAAGAATATCAAGTCCGTTCGATTGCTTGGTGACCAACGGCTTGCTCATGAATTAATCGAAGAAGGCCTAAAAATCGATTTGCCCAACGAACCCATTGGTAAGTATGCCTACGTTTTGGAAATATCTTGCAATCAGAATGTGCAAAATTTGCCCTTTAATAAACATGAGAATATTACAGAGGATTTGCACCTAAAGCATAAAAAAAGAATTATGGGGCTCAAAAAGGCTTCTGAAGAAGCCAGCAGCACCGATTATCAAATACGGGGCAAAGCCAAATATTAAAAAATAAGACCGTTTTAATTATTGTATTATGAAGACATACTCCAAGCTTTTTTTGTTCACGATCACAGTACTGTTACTTTTTTTGGGATGTAAGAAAGTAGTAAAGGATAGTAGCAAAGGGGAAAAACGACCCAATTTTCTTTTCGTCGTGGTAGACGACCAGTCTCCATTTGATTTGAAGACTTACGATCCTGAATCCATATTAGAGACCCCAAATATTGATAGACTGGCGCGCGAGGGCATAGTTTTTGAAAGTGCCTATCATATGGGTTCTTGGAGCGGAGCAGTCTGCACACCTTCAAGGCATATGATTATGAGTGGTCGTACGTTATGGCATCTACCCTCACGAGGCAATCAGTTTCAAAACCCGAATGAACCCGATAGCCTTGAAAAACAAACCATGGCAGCGGTATTCAATAGGGCTGGGTACAAGACGATGCGAACTTGTAAAAAGGGAAATTCCTATCCCGCGGCAAATGCGCAATTCACGGTCGTCAAAGATGCATCAAAACGCGGCGGTACGGACGAGACCGGTAGTGCTTGGCATGGCAAACAGGTATTGGAATATTTGGGTAATCGTGAAACTGCAAAAGAAGAAGAACCATTTCTTATTTACTTCGGCTTTTCCCATCCACATGATACCCGTGACGGCAAGCCGGAGCTATTGGCCAAATATGGGGCGGTAAACCATACAGATACACTAAATCGTCCTCCGGCTAATCCAAAACAACCTCCTTTACAAGATAATTACCTACCCGCGCATCCATTTTTTCACGGACATCCAGAACTTCGTGATGAAGAACGGGTAAGTGGTGTTTGGAAGAATAGAGACGAACAAACGGTTCGTAATGAACTCGGAAGGGAATATGCTTGTTCAGAAAACATAGATATACAGTTAGGCAAGGTGTTGAAGAAATTAGAGGATATGGGCGAATTGGATAACACGTATATCATTTACACCTCTGACCATGGCATATCAATTGGGCGTCATGGCCTAATGGGAAAACAGAACCTATACGAACATACTTGGCGTGTGCCTTTCATTATCAAGGGTCCAGGCGTTTCTGAAGGAGAAAGGGTAAAAGGGAATTCCTATTTGCTGGATGTATTGCCTACCCTTTGTGATCTGGCGAATATCGAAATTCCAAGAACGGTTGAGGGTTTCAGCTTAAAACCTGTAATAGAAGGTGAAAAAGAAACGGTACGGGATGTCTTATATGGCGTTTATTCCGGGGGGACGAAGCCGGGCATGCGTAGTGTAAAAAAGGGAGATTGGAAATTGATAAAATATGATGTGATGGACGGCGCAGTTAGGGAGACACAACTTTTTAATTTGGCCGAAAACCCAGATGAATACCTCCCCCAACATGCTAAGTCTGGAGAAATGCAAACCGATTTGGCCGAGGATCCCAAGTATGCCGATAAGCTGAAAGAAATGGAAGTCTTACTGTTGGCGCAAATGCTTTTGAATGACGATCCCCATCGACTTTGGGACCAACCTAGGTGAAATCTAGAATAGCAGCAACTTTCCTGGTCATAGGCTAATTAGCACTCAATACTTTTTATACCTATCTTGTTTACTTTGATATGGTTTACCAATATATAGATGAAACTCCACTTATTAAGCAGATCTAGCATAATAGACCGTTCTTTAAAGGTTTCCCACAATCGGTATAAAAATTTCTTGAGGGTCTGGCACTTCCATCCCGAATTTGAACTCGTAGCTGTAATAGAGAGTTCCGGAATGCGTTTTGTCGGCGATAACATTGAAAGATTCGATAGCGGTGATGTAGTGCTATTAGGCAAAAATGTGCCACACATGTGGCTAAATGACGAAATCTATTTTGAAGAAGGTTCAACGTCACTGGCAGAGGCAATTGCAGTTCATTTTGAAAAGGAGTTTTTGGGAAAGTGTTTTTTAGAGATGCCCGAAATGCAACCACTTTCAAATCTTTTTGATTTGGCCAAGCGGGGCATACGGTTTTTGAATGTTGAGAAATCATTGGTAAATGAATTTAAAATATTGCCCAATCTTGATCCGATTGCACAAGTAGTTAAATGTATTGATATTTTGAGCCAGTTGGCAAGACACAAAGATTACAAATTATTGGCTAGTAGCACCTTTGTGAATTCTTTCCATAAGACCGAAAACAGGCGTTTAGATAAAATATACGAATACGTTTTCGAGAATTTTAACAAGCCTATCAGTTCGAGTAATGTTGCGGAAATTATAGGGATGAACAAATCGGCGTTTAGTCGTTTTTTTAAAAAGACCCATCGAAAGCCATTTACCAAATACCTAAATGAAATTAGAATAGGGTATGCTTGTAAATTATTGCTTGAGAACAGGGAGAGTATTACCTCAATAGCTTATTTATCGGGATTCAATAACGTTTCAAATTTTAACAGACAATTTAAAATAATCAAAGGAAAGACGCCTTCATTATATTTAGACGATTACAAAGACTAGAATCGAATACGGCTTAAGGCACAAAAAGTATAGATTTAGGTTCGCTTTTTGGTGGCTTAAAGAAAATTTATGGGCTAACTTTACTTTAAACCAAACCAAACCAAACCAAACCAATTATGGAAAAACCATTATTGATTACGGAAGTTCTCGTAAAGGATATTCGTTTCCCCACTAGTAAGTCTCTTGATGGCTCCGATGCCATGAACCCAGCACCCGATTATTCCGCGGCCTACCTTATCCTTTTAACCGACTCGGACAAGGGGTTTGAAGGTCATGGCCTTACTTTTACCATAGGCAGGGGCAATGAATTGTGTACTGCGGGTATCCATTCCCTCTCTCATCTAATCGTAGGTAAGACACTTGAAAGCTTTACTTCCGATATGGGCGGTTTTTGGAAGATGATAACGGGTGATAGTCAATTGCGCTGGCTAGGGCCTGAAAAGGGTGTAATCCATTTGGCCACGGCCGCAATCGTCAATGCCGTTTGGGACTTATATGCCAAGGTAGAAGGCAAACCGTTATGGCAACTTTTGGCCGATATGACCTCGGAAGAAATTGTCTCCTGTATCGATTTCACCTATATCACAGATGCCATTACCCCAGAAGAAGCGCTCATAATTCTGAAAGAAAAGGAAGGTACGAAGAATGAGCGTATCCAGCATTTAATGAAAGAAGGGTATCCTGCATATACTACCTCTGCAGGTTGGCTTGGCTATTCCGATGCTAAAATGAGGAGGCTTTGCCGCGAAGCCAAAGCTGCGGGGTTCGATCATTTGAAAATAAAGGTTGGGTCCGATTTGGAAGACGATATGCGAAGGGCAGGTATTATCCGTGAGGAAATCGGTCCGGACCTGAGATTAATGATGGATGCGAACCAAAAATGGGATGTGGATGAAGCCATTGAGAATATGGCACAACTAAAAAAATTCGATCCTTGGTGGATAGAAGAACCAACTAGCCCCGATGACATCCTGGGCCATGCAAAGATTGCCAAGGCGGTTCATCCTATAAAAGTAGCGACGGGCGAACATTGCCAAAATAGGGTTATGTTCAAACAATTGATGCAGGCCCGTGCCATTGACATCTGTCAAATAGATAGTTGCAGGGTCGGTGGGGTCAATGAAATATTGAGCATTCTTTTGATGGCAGCCAAATTCGGTATCCCTGTTTGTCCGCATGCGGGGGGCGTTGGTCTTTGCGAGTACGTACAGCATCTATCCATTATCGACTATATCGCTATAAGCGGGTCTCTTGAGAATAGAATCATCGAATATGTAGATCATTTACATGAGCACTTTCTTGAACCCGTAATCATAAAAAATGGGGCTTATATACCGCCAAAAGAACCTGGCTATAGCATAACTATGAAACCTGAATCTTTAGCGGAATACAGTTTTCCCACAGGAAATTTTTGGAAGGAAGAATTAAAATCAAGGAAACTGGTTTAAAGTGAAAAATAGTTTGCGTATCGATGTTTGCGATTTTTGACAAGATTATGATCAGCATTTTTCAGAACAGGCAATAAAATACAATGAGACGTTTGGCTTAACAAAATAGTATTAGGCACCGACCTTCGGATTCGGATAATTATCTGATTGGTCCTCCACGGTTGCATCCATACAGACAAAATCTTTTTCAATTAGCAATGAAAGTTCTTTTTTATTGGTCATAGGTATGACGTACTGGAAACCCACCTTCGAATTCGTGGCCCAATCGGTGATAAGATGCTTTGAAATAGCTATTTCTATTTTGTTTTCTTTGAAAATGGCCTCCATCTTTTCAATAGTATCCTTTGCTTGTAGTGCATAGATAAAAGGCCCGTTCGAAAACTGCGTTTGTTCCTCAAAACGTCCTGTTTTACAGAAGATTTCCACTTCAGTCTTCGTCAATCTCAATCGGACCGAATTTCCTTTGATGCGTATTTTCATTTTTTTTATTTAAACTAAACCTTACATCTACTTATTCCGTTGCCTGGCGTTCAATGATATTTGTTAACGACTATATTTTCTTTGGATAGTATTAGGTCATCAAGCCTTGATGGCCTTGTTTATGAGTTGAAGGGCTTTTTCGGAAAGCGGCAGCCCTAGAGCAGCTTTTTGTCCTTTTTCAGACATTTTTCGCCATGTTTTTTGAAGAATGTCAATAGTCTTGTCTTCAGGATGTTTTTTGGCAAAAGAATC
>Ga0316189_10000540_pt1 | contig 38294 bp, 44 predicted proteins | sample LowCovwburrow_MG_FD_204930 | JGI IMG/M metagenome (GOLD analysis project Ga0316189, IMG submission 204930) | Coastal sediment microbial communities from Maine, United States - Lowes Cove worm burrow | ecosystem: Environmental > Aquatic > Marine > Coastal > Sediment | place: USA: Maine...
CATTTGGCCTACCCCTTTGGGAAGGACTATAGACTATAATTTGAATGTCCGCTTCTGGCCGAAAGCAGACATTCGAAGCCAAACTAAAAAGGGCGCCTCGATGAGACGCCCTTGAAGATAGTTGGAACTCATTCTTAGTTCTGCTGAATGCCAGCCAGATACCAGGTCGGGTCTTCACTTGAAGGATCATGCTGGAAGATCCAGTGCTCCTGAATCTCATTTGAAGTGGTCTCACTACCTGACTCCTTCTCCTGAATCATGGCAGTGAAGTGAACGGCAACCCACTCAAAGTTGGACTCCACCCAAGCATCGGTAATTTCAGCATTGAGTGTAGCCACTTCTGTCTCGGTGGTTCTGTCACCAAGGTTGCTCATCTCCAACTCAATGCGGTTGGCTACTTCCGGCAGGCAGAAGCCGCGAATTGCTTCCATGTCTTTGGCGTCCCAAGCTATCTGCATACGCATGAAGATATCCTTGGCAGCACCTAGGAAGAACTCCCGGTCAATATCCGGTGTGACGGCATGCCCCTGAACAGGTTCAGCTTCGCCACCGCCACCAAAGAGGCCTGTGTCCTGCTGCTCTCTACCAGGGTGTCCGTCTGCGTAGGCCATACTGTTTCTTGCCTTGCGGCCAAGGAACTTGAAGAGAATAAAGAGCAGAACACCAAAGATCAGGATGTCGAAAAAGTTAAGCCCTTCAAATGCACCGCCGAAGAACATCGCACCAAGCAGGCCGCCGAGTGCCAAGCCACCGATCATGCCCATCATACCGGTACGTGCAGAACCCTTCTGAGTGTTTGCCGGCGTCGCTTTCTGAGTTGTGGTGCGTTGCTGGGTTGGCTGTTTGAACATGCGTGATTTACCAATGTTTGAACCACCCCCAAACCGACGTGCATCAGCCTCTTCAACACCGACCATGGTCAGGGTAAAAATAGCCATAATAGAGAGTATCAACAGCTTTTTCATGAAATTTCCTCAATTTGTTTGGTCTGAAAGATTGCATCCATGCAATTTTCTTTATCGCAACATCAAAACGCGGTTTCAATGTTGCTGACAAAATCAGTTCTGATTTTGACGATCCATCCCTGGATCGTGCGACACCTATGTGTCGGGTCCTCTAAATCTTAGTTGGGCAACACGTGCATCATACATGGCCCGTTTCAGGCCGCGATCCTTGATGCTTTCAAGTTCCAATGCAACACGCTTTTTATCTGTTAGCGATACTCTGTTTTTAATGCTCTGTTTCTTTTTTGGTTTGATCCCTGCACTGGGCTGAACACGGGTGCGAATCTTACCGAGCGACTTGATGCTGCAGCGTTTGAAACATGCCTTGCGGATATCATCACGAAGAAAACGAATCTGTTGCGACATGATCGGATGGTCGACTGCGATCCAGAGACAGTTCACATCACCATCCTTCTCGATGCTGATCGGTTCAGTGCGTACAGCCATCATTGAGCCGACAATATCTGCCCAGACGCGGCGCAACTGTGAGATCACCACCAGCTCGCCAAAGCGATCCTGACCCAGGATTTCGGCCATCTCGTTGTAGGCAGGGGTTAATTTAGACCGTGGGCGGCTATGTTTTTTCAATGAGTTAGCTTAAAAGGGGAGAACTTTGCCGCCAAGAATGTGAACATGGATATGGAACACCTCCTGACCACCACCCTTGCCGACATTGAGGATGACGCGGTAGCCGGGATCATCCACACCCAGCTCTTTGGCAATTTTTCGGGTGGCATCCATCAGCAGGCCGAGCAGGCCAACATCCTGTTCATCTGCATCATTCAGTGATGGCAGGTGATGTTTCGGGATCACCAGCACATGTACCGGCGCTTTTGGATTGATATCATGAAAAGCGAGAAAATCCTCATCTTCATAAACCTTATTGCAGGGGATTTCGCCTGCGGCAATCTTGCAAAAAAGACAATCGCTCATGGTGATACTCCTCGCTTGAGCATAAAAAGGCTGCTACATGGTGAAATGTAACAAGGGTAAGATGGGATGGATAGCGTGCAATTGAAGCTTTATGGACATGCCTGAAAAAGGTGGTCGGTTTTGCATCTGTGGCGCTTGCGTTTTCGATACCCCCTATTTAAGGTAACCTTTTACACAGGGAGATATAAGCATATGGGAGGTTGGTCTGTGAAACGAAGTTTTGTCTATATTACTCTTTGCCTGATGATGGGCGTTGCCTTTACATCATGTAAAACAATGTCGCAGGCCGAATATCAGGCTATGCAGCAGAAGGCCGAACAGAAGGAGGCTTTGGCGCGACAACTCTCCGAATTGAAAACAGCTTATGAATCGATGCAGCAGAGTCTCAAATCTGAAATTGAAGCTCAGCGTGTTCAGCTTGAACAGCTCTCCGAGCGTGAAGTGAAAGTTACCATGCCTCAGGATGTGCTGTTCCCATCAGCTTCCATTGTTATTGATCAGTCCGGCAGGAAGGTGCTCGATAAGGTGGCCGCCAGTTTGAAACAGGCGCCTGATACATCCATTCGCATTGTTGGCCATACCGATCTGTTACCGATTACGCGACCTGAACTGAAACAGCGCTTTACAGATAATTGGGAGCTCTCAGCAGCCCGTGCAGCCGCTGTGGCTCGTGTGTTTATCTGGGGTGAAAATATAAATGATGATCGGATTCATGTGGTTGGAAGATCCCATGCTGAACCGGTTGCGGACAACCGCACGACCGAGGGGCGGACAAAAAATCGTCGAATTGAAATCTTTCTGGAACAGCCTGTTCACTAACCAGGCAGGTTGAAGAGGTCGGGTTCGGGAATATTCCTGAGATGATTAGCCGGACTTTTTCACAAACTTGGTCAGAATTACAATCTGCTGGCCTTCAACACGACCTTCGATCTGTTCAGGGTTGTCGGCAACCAGTCGAATGCCGCGCACTGCGGTACCACGCTTGGCTGTAATGCTGCTGCCTTTTACATCCAGATCCTTGATCAGTGTTACAGTATCACCTGCCTCAAGCAGAGCACCATTACTGTCGAGGTGTTTAACACTGTCATCTTCAGCTTCACCATCCGCCTGAGCCCAACTAAGGGTTTCATCATCGAGATAGAGCATGTCGAGAAGATCCTGCGGCCACCCTTCAGCCCGCAGTCGGGTAAGCATACGCCACGCCATAACCTGTACAGGAGGCACCTGACTCCACATGGAATCATTCAGACAGCGCCAGTGGTTGGCATCTACTCTGTCCGGGTTCTCAATCTGATCACGGCAGGTGCTGCAGGCGAGAACAGTTTGCTCGGCAGAGCCGTCTGAAGGGGCAACTTCATAAGCAGCCAGGGTTTCAGTTGAACCGCACAACTCACATTTTGATTCGCTGCGTGCCTGCAGTTCTGATTCTATGCTCATGAATGATCGTTCCTTTGGGTGCGGTAGCCGGATTTGGCTGCGCGCAGCTGTTTATTTCTGCTGCCGATGCTTGGGGCAGAATATGCCGAAGTCAACCTGAGCCTGGCAACTGTTGGAGCTCAGCGATTGTAGCGAAGCACCTGACCCTTAGGCAGGGCTTCGGCCAGATAGTTGGTGTTTTCAGGCCTGCTTTGACTGTGATCAAACCCCAGGTTCACCATCAGTTTACTGAATCGGGCATGATGGCCGCGGCCTGGATCAACAATAATGATATCGCACTGCCTGTTGGCATGCTGATTGAGAAATCGGGAGAGTAGTTCGGCATGGCCACGTTCGTAGAGAAGGTCACTACCGATAATCAGATCGAAGGTTCCCAGGTTGGTCTCCTCATCGGCCCATCCAGTGCGAATAAAGGGGATATCACTGGCGTCATTCAGCTCACTGTTTTCCTGTAGAAAGTTGCCCGCCTCAGGGTGGTAGTCAGTTGCCGTAATGTCTGCTTCCCGTTGATTAAGGACATGGCTGGAGAGGGCAATGCCGCATCCCACCTCCAGAATCCGCTTTCCCTTGATGTTGAAGTCGGTCATAAGATGGGCAAGCACCTGACCCGATGGCCAAACAATTCCAAATAGAGGCCATGTTGCAGAAGAGATGCCCAGATCTTCGGCAATACCATCATCGTCAGAAAATTCCTGATTGTCGCGCAGGGTGCGCAGATGAATATCCACGTTATCAAACTCGATGGTTTGGTAACGTACGCGTAGTGAGGTCATAAGTTCCTGTTGCATCGATAAGATCGATTTACGCAGCAGGATTGCCTTAATCAGGGTCGATGAACGACTGATTTACTACGCATGTTTTTTCAGACTACAGCTATTGGCAGGGGATGACCAATGATACAGGGCTGGATTTAGTCTCTTGAGGCTTTTTCGTCATGGCCTGAGACACCGAATCGGCGGCCAAGCTCATTGATAACATCTTCACTATTCAGGCCGTGGTGAGCCAGCATGACCATGGTGTGAAACCAGAGGTCCGCCGTTTCGTAGATGATCTTATCCTTCTCGCCTGACTTGCTGGCCAGAATGGTTTCGGTGGCCTCTTCGCCCACTTTCTCAAGAATCTTATCTTCACCCTTGGCAAACAGGGAGGCGACATATGAGCCGGAAGCATCTGCGCCTTTGCGGGACTCTATGACTTCAGTCAGTTTTTTTAGTGTATCTGTTCCCATCTCTTTTTCCTTACTCCTGCGGCTCATCGAAGGTGACCCACTCATTATCCTGTCGCTGCTTGTAGAAGCAGGATTCACGGTTGGTGTGGCAGGCTGGCCCAGTCTGCTCAACAATCAGGAGAATAGTATCGCCATCGCAGTCGAGGAACATCTCAAGAACTTCCTGGACATGACCTGAAGATTCGCCTTTTTTCCACTGTTTATTCCGTGAGCGGGAGTAGTAGTGAGCAAAGCCTGTATTAACAGTCTGGCGGATCGCTTCTTCATTCATCCAGGCCATCATCAGTACACGACCGCTATCGGCATCCTGTACGACAGCGGGGACTAGCCCTGCCTCGTTGAACTTAATTTCATTAAACAAACTCATGCTAAAAACTCCCAATCCCCACAGGAGGTGGGGCGGGCGTATACAGATGAGCCCGAAAGCTTTGCACGACCGCGTTCTTGCAAGGCGATCCAAGGAGAAAGGCAGGAGGCCTGAATCCGTATCATTGAGTCAGCTTGGCCAGTGCCCGGCCAGCAGCTGCAATCGTGGCATCAACATCTTCATCGGTGTGTGCGGCCGACATGAAAGCTGCTTCGTACTGGGATGGGGCGAGGTAGATGCCTTCATCGAGCATTGCATTGAAGAATTTTCCGAAGAAGGCCAGGTCGCAGTGGTTGCTTACGTCACTGCAGCAGCTGACTGCATCCAGCTTGGTGAAAAAGACGGTGAACATGGCACCAACCTGATTGGCAACAGCAGGCACACCGGCTGCTTTGCAGCCTTCAAGCAAGCCTTCCACCAGCTTGGTTGTTTTACGCTCAAGCTCTTCGTAAAAACCGGGCGCTCGCAGGCGGGAGAGTGTCTCGATACCCGCACGCATTGCCAGTGGATTTCCAGAGAGTGTTCCAGCCTGATAAACCGGGCCGTCAGGCGATATTTTACGCATAATCTCTTCACGGCCGCCGTAAGCACCCACAGGAAGACCTCCACCAATGATTTTGCCCAGGCAGGTCAGGTCGGGAGTGATGCCAAAACGCTCCTGTGCGCCTCCGGCAGCGACGCGAAAACCACACATCACCTCATCAAAGATCAGAAGTGCCCCTTCAGCATCACAGATGTCGCGTAGCTGTTTCAGGAAGCCGTTATCATTAAGCAGCATGACGCCCGTATTGCCCGGCACCGGTTCAACAATAATACAGGCGATTTCACCGCTGTTTTCTGCAAACAGGGCTTTCACCGCTTCGATATCATTGAATGGAGCCGTCAGTGTTAGTTTGGCGTAATCAGCAGGCACACCAGCCGAGTCAGGTTCGCCAAATGTCGCTGCTCCGGAACCGGCTTTTACAAGAAAGCCGTCGGCATGGCCATGATAGCCACCATCAAATTTGATGAATTTATCACGGCCGGTAAAGCCGCGCGCCAGACGCAGGGCACTCATGGTTGCTTCTGAGCCTGAATTTACGAAACGAACCACCTCAATCGATGGCACCATATCAATCACCAGCTCGGCGAGATCAATCTCCAGTTCGCATGGGGCTCCGAAGCTCATGCCGAGTGCTGCAGTCTCCTGTACGCCTCTGACAACATCAGGGTGAGTGTGACCAAGAATCATCGGCCCCCATGAGCCGACATAATCGATATATCGGTTGTTATCAACATCCCAGACATAGGCTCCGGCAGCCCTGGCAAAAAAGCGCGGCGTTCCGCCAACTGATTTGAAGGCACGAACCGGCGAGTTTACGCCGCCGGGGAGCAGCGTCTTGGCCTTGTTGAAATCGATTTCGGATTTAGAAATGTTTGGAGCAGAGGATGTCATAGCCTACCTTTAACAGAAGAGATTATATTTGGGGTAAGAATGCCCACTGCGGTCAAAAGCGCAACCTGTAGCAATGAACAGTGCCCCCAAAGAAGGGTCAAGTGAACGCAGTGATTAAGCGGGGTTACTCCTGCTGGCTTTTACCTCTTGCCGATCCATGCCCCCTGGATACCGAGACGCTGTTGAAGATCCTTGAGGCTTGCTTTGGCTTCATCTTTGGAGGCAAAGCCAGTTACCTGAACCCGATACCAGGTTCTTCCTCTGATCACCGCTGTGTGAACCTCAGGGTTTAATCCCTGAGCTTTAAGGCGCACGTTCTCGCTGATTGCCAGCTCTCTGTTTGCATGTGACGAAACATTGACAACCCAGTCACCGATTGAGGAGGCGGGAGCGATGGGTGTTTGCGGAGTGATTGGTGTTGGTTGCCTGGCCGGCTCTTTCACAGGCTCAGGCCGGCTGTTCACCACTGGTGAGTCAGCATTCAGTGGGGCTGCCGGTTGCATGGCAGGCTCTTTCACAGGTTCCGAAGGAACCATGGCCGATTCGACTCCCAGCGGAGCTGCCGCCTCAAGGGTTGGCATGCCGCTTAGACGTCGTTCAACCTTGGCAAGGCGCTGTTGGATATCGGTAATGTCTTGGCTTTGTGGAGAGCTTCCTGTTCTTGCCATACTTTGAATCTGACGCTCCAAAGTGGCCACTTTTTCAGTCGCATCAAATGCCACCCATGCACCAAACCCGCCTGCTGCAATACCAAGAACAGCGAAGAGAAGTGGAATTGCGTTTGGACCTCCTCGGCCTGCTAATGGAGGTGATTTTTTAACGTATCTGCCCAACGCTTCTTCAGACCGGGTTTCAGGCTTCGGAGGAATTGTGGCCGTAACGTCGATTTCCGGAAGATCATCATCTTCTTCTTCATCATATTCATTAACATATTCACCGACATCTCCTATTGCAGCTGTTGCATCCGAGATGATATTGGTTTCCGTGGTGGTTAGTTCCGGCATTCCGGCGTCATCTGTTACTGTTTTACCAGTGCCGGCATTTTTTTCGGCGAACTCATTGACAACCTCGGAGAGAAGGTCGTTTTCATGTGAGGAGAGAAAATCATCAGCCATATCCTTTATCGTTTGATCATATGTCTCTTCAGGCTCATCAAGCATCTCTTTGGTCAACTCAACCACAGGCTGGGGCTCTTTATTATTTGGGGAGCCAGACAGAGGCTGCTCTTCTGTTGGCTGGGCGGAACTTCCAGCAAGAAGTTCATTTTTATCTCCGGCATCTTCATCGGGAAGGTCTGAGATATCGAGATCGAATATGTCATCACTCTCTTCATGCTTCTCTGTCATCTCCGGCATATACTCCTCAGCCTCACCATCAGGCTCCAAAAGTTCCTCGATACCGGTTTCAACATCGTCAAAGTCGAGCGAATCAGAGGAGGGCTCCTGTTCCTGAAGGCCGGGCTCGCTGATTGGCGCGACTTCTTCATTCAGAAGCTCGTCAATTTCCATCAGACCATTGAGAGTTTCATCAAAGTCGGCATCAAGGGAAGGCTTATCAGTTGGGGGTGAAGAGACAATGCCAAGCTTATCAAGATCCAGTTCAACGGTTGAGTCAAAATCAAACTCAACGGATGGTTCTGCTGTATCTTTATCCTTGTTATCAGACATGCGAACTCTCCCACGCAATTCGTTTATATGGGGTAAGATATAGCACGACATTTGAAATTAAAACAGATGGTTGGCAATTTTTATCTCTGACGGGGTAGAATTCGAGATGCTTGTATTATCAAAAAGGGAGTAGAGAAATTGAGCAGTCAGCAACCAATCGGGGTCTTTGATTCAGGTGTCGGCGGATTGTCGGTGCTGAGGCATGTTCGTGATCTTCTTCCTGATGAGCGGCTGCTCTACGTGGCTGATAGTGCTTACATGCCCTATGGTTCATTGACTCTTAAGGCCGTTGAGGAACGTTGCCACCGGATTGCCGGCTTTTTTGCCATGCAGGGAGCCAAGGCGGTGGTGGTGGCTTGCAATACAGCTACAGCTGCGGCCATTGAGGCGCTTCGTCGAGACTTTCCTCTACCGATTATCGGCATGGAGCCGGCAGTTAAACCGGCTGTTGAGGCAACTAAAGCAGGCGTAATTGGTGTGCTGGCTACCAGTGGTACACTGGCAAGTGAGAAGTTCTCAGGACTGGTTAAACGTTTCGGAAGCAGTGCCGAGGTGATCTTTCAACCGGGTTCCGGGCTGGTAGAATTGGTTGAAGCGGGCGAGTTTGATAGCCCCAGAACACGGGAGTTGTTGGAAATGCATCTTCTGCCGCTGCTTGAACGTGGTGCCGATGTTCTGGTGCTCGGTTGCACCCATTATCCCTTCCTGACTCCAGTGATCCGAGAGATAGTTGGTAGCAATGTCACGATTCTCGATACCGGCGACGCAATTGCGTTAGAATTGAAACGGCAGCTTATAGCAGGAGCGCTGACTGCGTCTGAAGATGCTATTGGAAGCGTACTGTTTTTCAGTAGTGGGGATCTGAAGCGTAATCAGTCGATAATATCGCACCTATGGGGAAGTGATGTGGCTGTAAATAACTTGGGAAATATTTGAGATCGGCAACAGCGAGAGGATGATCAGATGGTAAAACATATTGTAATGTGGCGACTGCACGATGAAGTGGATGGCCTGTCAAAACCAGAGAGCACGATGCTTATCAAGAGGGCGCTGGAGGATCTGCAGGGAAAGATTCCCGGGCTGTTGCATATCGAAGCGGGGATCGATTTCAGTGATAGCAGCCAGTCAGCGGATATTGTGCTCTATTCCGAACTGGAGAGCAGGGAGGCGCTGGAGATTTATCAGCTGCATCCGCTGCATCAGGCAGTGATTCCACTGGTAAAGAAGTATGCCTGTGATCGGATTGTCGTAGACTTCGAGGTGTAAGAGCTCTTTACTCGGTTCGCAGATATTTGATGTATTTTGTGTCCTCGTTTATAACATGGCTTACCAACAGATCCTTGATTTCCAGGCCTGCTTTAATCCACACCTCACCGAAATCGCTATTTTGAATCTCTTTCAATGCCTGTTCGAATTTAGTGATCAGTTCCGAATGAATTTCAGTGTGTTCCTCTGCACCGGGAAACCCTTTTTCGGCAAATAGCCGCTCCTCATGCGAGAAGTGGGCAATAGCATCCTTCATGATATGATTCATAATCTGTTCAACAACAGCTTTATCACGTTTTTGACTCATGATTTCGGTATTAAGTTTGTTTACCAGTTTTATGAAATTCTGGTGTTCAGCATCAATCTCCGGATTCGACATGCTCAGCGCGTCTGACCATACAATTGTAAAAGGTGACGATTCCATAACCTAACCTCTATGAAAGTTAGTATAGCAGCTGTTTGGCGTGGCTGTATTTTTGCCGAAACAGCTATTTGGAGCTGTTTATTAATAAGTGATTCTGAAGCCCGAGGCGGGAGCCTCACCATCTGCCGCTGTGGTCTGGATCCGGCTGACAACGGCAGAGGATGGGCCGTGTCTGAGCCAGACAAGCATCTGTTTGACCGCTTCATCAGAGCCATGAATCAGCGTCTCTACAGCCCCATCCGAACAGTTGCGAACCCAGCCGCTGATGCCAAGCCGATTGGCTGTCTCCTGTGCATAGTGCCTGAAACAGACACCCTGAACCCGCCCTTCAACGCGAATAATCAGTGTGTTCATAACTGGTCGGGTGTGAGAATCGTATCCTGGCCTGTTTCGGCGGTTTTTGGATAGTTGGTGGAGTAGTGGAGGCCGCGCGATTCATGTCGCATCTGGGCTGATCTTACAATCAGGTCTGCAACCAGCGAGAGATTTCTTAACTCAATGAGGTCGCGGCTGATCGGGTATTGCCAGTAATAGCTGGCGATCTCCTCACGGATAATGTCGAGACGTCTGCGTGCTCGACGCAGCCGTTCATTGGAGCGGACGATACCGACATAGTTGGACATGGTGGCACGAATCTCATCCCAGTTCTGTTTGATCTGAACACGTTCGGTTTCCGGCACCGTGCCTGAATCATCCCAGACGGGAAGTGTCGTCTGTTGAGGATTGATACCCGCCTGTGTGATGGCATCGGTACAAAACTCTGCCATTACCAGGCACTCAAGCAGTGAATTGCTTGCCAGCCTGTTGGCACCGTGCAGTCCGGTGCAGGCTGATTCGCCAATCACATAGAGGTTTTCGACCGAAGTGCGGCCTGCGGTATCGGTTTTTACACCACCGCACATGTAGTGGGCTGCCGGAACTACCGGGATCGGCTGCTTACGCATATCAAGCCCGATCTCCATCAACCGCTCATGAATATTGGGAAAGTGGTTAACAATGGTTTTTTCGCCGAGCGGCCTGACATCAAGGAACATGCAGTCCTGCCCGCGCTTCTTCATTTCGTGGTCAATAGCGCGGGCAACGATGTCGCGCGGAGCCAGCTCTCCTTGCTCATCATAATCAAAGGTGAAGCGGTGCCCCTGACTGTCGACCAGGAGGGCTCCTTCACCACGCAGCGCTTCGCTGAGAAGCATGGTCGGGCTGCATGCATGGTAGAGACAGGTGGGGTGAAACTGCATCAGTTCAAGATTCATGACGGAACAGCCGGCGCGCCACGCCATGGCGATGCCATCTCCGGTAGCAGCATGTGGATTGGAGGTATACATATAAACTTTGCCGGTTCCTCCTGTTGCGACCACGGTATGTGATGCGGAGAGGGTGATAATGGAACCATCTGGATCGAGAAGGTAGGCACCAAGACAGCTGTTTTTTCCATTGTGCCGACCCAGCCTGCGGCTGGTAATCAGATCTACTGCCGTATGTTTTTTCAGACAGGTAATGTTGGGATGTTGTTGCACATGCAGCAGAAGCGTCTCCCCGATGGCTCTGCCCGTAGCATCCTTGGCATGAGCAACGCGCCGCTGGCTATGACCGCCCTCACGGGTGAGGTGAAGTGATCCGGTATTTTCAGTATCAAACGGGGTGCCCAGGTCAATAAGCTCCCTGATCATACGGCCTCCGGAAGAGAGAACCTCTTTCACCACATCTTCGTGGCATAGCCCTGCACCGGCAAGAATGGTATCGGCAATATGGGATTCGATCGAGTCTGCAGCGTCGGTGGCACCTGCAATGCCACCCTGAGCCTGATAGGTGTTGGATTCGGAGAAGTCACCTTTGTTTACAATGGCGACCTTACCATGGTCGGCCAGCCGCTTTGCGGCCAACAGACCTGCTGCCCCACTGCCCAGAATAAGGAAGTCAAAATGTTGAACTGAGTGATGTCCCATGTATGCGGAGTTTACGCTTCTTACAGAATCTTTGTATAGTTCGATCACTATGCAGCAATTCGCAGAGGTCACTCATTCAGATGGCGAGATAGCCGTGGTTAGAGCGCAACGCGCATCTTCCTGCGGTTCGTGCGCCGGAAAGTCAGCCTGCTCTACGCTTGGTTCGTGGAAAGAACGCTCTATGGAACTGCATGTTGTTAATCGTATGGGGGCTGTGGTTGGTGATGAGGTTGTTGTTGAGATTCCTGATCACTTTATTTTAAAGAGTGCATTCCAACTCTATGGACTGCCGATGGTTATCTTTTTTGTTGTTGGCATTGCAGCCTATCTGCTTGCGCCCGTTTTAGGTTTTGAAGATAGAGACCTCTGGGCGGCTCTATCAGGCATCCTGTCGGTTGTTATATATTATATCGCTGTGGGAACAGGTGAGAACAGCAAGAAGGTACGTCTGGATGCGGAGATTGTACGTATCCAGACACACCATGATGACTCCTCATTAGCTTGTCATCACTCTTGATTGGTTAAATATCTACGATAAAATGTGAGGATAATCCTGATCAGGATTGATTAATCATTGCCGTAGGATTAGTCATTTTTGTGTTTAAATTTTTCGTATTCGGCTTTTTTGTCTTTCCAGAACTTCCGCATCTCATCCTTGGATATATATCCATCGGCATCGCGATCAATCATCTGAAAACGGTCAGTATAAGGTTTTAGGAACTCATCTCTGCTGACAACGTTATCCTTGTTTATATCCATGCGGTTAAAATTAGTATCTGCTTTATGCTCAGGATTATAGGCAGCATAGGCAGGTGTTGAGAGTAGCGCAGCAATTGCAGCGATAGCCAGAAGTGGCTTGATCATGGTTTCCTCCAGTCGGTGGGTATGTAGCTCAATTTTATAGCCGGAAAGCAGTGGCAACCGGCAACAGGCATCGAATCATATATAAATCTCTGCCGCACGACACCATATAATCAGATGATGAACTATTAATTAATTTTCACTGTCTGATTTCTGTAACGGTTTCACCTTTGTGATAAGGATCCACTCCGGGGGAGAGTTATGGTCGGGAAGCAGGTTAATCACGGAGATTTTGTAACACTCTTCAGAAAGTCGACTTGCCCAGAGTTTTACTGCGCCGCACTCCTCTTCGCCGCCTGGATGACCGCTATAGGCAAGAATGGAGATGATGCCACCGTCAGAAAGAAGGTTCAGGGCGATATCGAGAGCTGAAAGGGTGGACTCTGGCAGTGTGGTGGTTGATTTATCGGAGCCGGGAAGATAACCGAGATTAAAGACAATACATTTAATGCGACCATGGAGCCGTGCAGGAACGAAGTCATCCATGTATGCATGGCTTTTCATGATCAGTGTCGCACGATGATCAAGCTGATGGCTGGCCAATTTTTTTTGTGTGCTGTCGATGGCCTCGGGCTGAATATCAAAGCCGAAAAGGTGGCCTTCATCGCCAATGAGTTCGGCCAGAAACAGAGCATCATGACCATTGCCCAGTGTTGCATCGATAACATTGTCGCCTTGCCCGGTTTTTGTGCTCATGAACTGATGAACTTTTGCTGTAATTGATACCCTAGCCACGCACTCTCCGGATATCAGCCTGTTCAGGCAGAGGGGTGCCATTCATAAGATGTGATCTGAATTGCTCCGAATGCCATGGAATGAGCAGGCTGCCTTTTGATCCGAAGCCGTTAAAGATGCCAAGCTGAGGGTGTGCGGGGTGGAGGCCGACAAAAGGGTGTTTGTCTTTTGTGCCTGGCCTGACACCCGCGATATGTCCAATGACCTGTGCCTGTGAATCGTTGGCACAGAGGTCAGGCAGTGCCTCCATCAGCAGCTCTCTGGCATTTTCCGTAGGCGTCTCATTGAGTTCGTTCCGGTCATAGGTGGCCCCCAGCTTGAAGGTCCCTGATGTTGTTGGCAGCAACCATTTGCCACGATTGATAATTTGGGAAGGAATATCGCCACTGCTGTGCAGGGTGAGGATTTCACCTTTGGCAGGTTGGAATGGCAGCCAGTCAAACCACGGGTTTTTCTGACCACGCCACCCTTCGCAGAATATGAGGCGATTTGCTTTATGGTCTTGCCACAGAACAGACCCGGAATCGATTGAGATATCTTTGTAATGCAGTGGTGTGTTAATCAGCACGCTTTGTTGGTGGAACCATGCATGCAGAGTGTCCAGCAGCAGGTTGGTGCTTAGATAACCGGTTTGGTGCTGGGTAAAACCATCCGGTTGCGTGAGCCTGTCATCTAGGTAGGGGGCGTAATCGGGGTCTGTTCTGCGCAACTCCCATGCAATCTTCTCTTTTTCTGAGCGAAAAATCCGAAGCATCTCGCGATTGTGGAGGATGTTAATACCAAACTGCTCTTCAATGTCGTGGTAAAAGTGCCGGGCTGATGTCAACAGTGCTTCGATATTGTCCTGCAGTACCAGCCTCTGGCCTGTAACCGGATTGATCAGGCCTGCAGCCGCACGTGAAGCTGAAGGTATGGAAGGGTCGCTGACAAGAAGCACCTTCTGGCCGGCAAGTGCCAGCCTGTAGGTAAGAATAGAGCCGGCCAGGCCGGCTCCAACAATCAGAACATCACAGGATCGGGTCATTCCGTGCCGGATAGTTCCTTAAACTGATCTTTGAATGCGCCAAGACCATGTGCTTCCAGCTCATCTACAGGAATGAATCTGAGCGATGCTGAGTTAATGCAGTAGCGAAGTCCGGAAGGTTGAGGCCCATCAGTGAAAACATGGCCAAGGTGGGAGTCTCCGTGTCTGCTGCGAAGCTCAACCCGACGCATGAAGAAGCTACTATCATCTTTTTCCATGACGTTTTCCGGGACAGCGGGGCGAGTGAAGCTGGGCCAGCCTGTTCCTGACTCGAATTTATCAGTAGAGCTAAATAGCGGTTCACCGGAGACTACATCAACATAGATGCCGGCCTTTTTATTATTCCAGAACTCGTTATTAAAGGCCGGTTCAGTGCCATCTTCCCGTGCGACCTTGTACTGCATCGGAGTTAACTGCTGTTTTAGTGCCTCATCTGACGGACGTGCCCACTCTTTCATCGAAGACTCCTCGGCGAATGCCATGCCTGTAAACATCAGGATTATCAGGATTGTGATTAGACTATCTCTTTTCATGCTAAGTAAGTCGGGCTGACTGACGGTTTCTTACGGTTGTCTCTTTGGGAGAAGAAATTCATATGGCTCACTCCTGCACCGGGTTCGCAGGCAACCTTACGCCACGCTCCAGCTGATTCAACCAGTGGTATATGTCGAGGATGAGGAGATATCAAAGCCATGATGGCTTTCGGAGAGCCTAACCAACTGTTTGGGTTGATAGGCGGTGGACACTGTGCAAACTTAATCTTCTTACAGTTTATCAATGCTGAAATCGCCGTTGATGAGCGCCTCCTTTTTCTGTTTCAGAAGCTTTTTGACGGCAGCCTCGACTTTCAGGGCGGCGGACCTGTTACCAATTGCCTGATCGAACACCAATTCCAACCCCTCTCTGCCACGCAGGAATTTTGCACCTTTGCCCTTTCTGTGTTCTCTGAATCTTCGCTCTACATCAGTTGTAATGCCTGTATAGAGATGGCCGTTATTCAGACGGATCAGATAGAGATGCCAGACTGGCTCTTTTAGGGTTGTCATACCGCATTTAAACCTAGTTCCTCTGTTTTTGATAGATCAGAGAGGTGACGCACCAAACTGTGAATGTGCTACACTATTAGCAGAGGGCATGGTAATGAGTGGAGCAAAATCGTTGTTTCCGGAAGGTGAGGCGCTCCGTCAGGCGGTTCGCTGGATTTCCAGCATGCACTCCTACGATCTGGCCGCCATTGAGGAGGCCTGTAAGCGTTATGATCTCACACCTATAGAGGAGGAGTTCATGATGCGCCACTTTCTCAATGCTGACCGGAAAGAAGCAAGCAGCTAGGGCCAATATATTTTCTGATATGGTGTTCACACATGTCCGGGATGCCGATCCCTGCGATTGAGCTATACTAGAGATAGAGATTTCAGGAGGTGGTTTATGGATATGACCTGGATACTTGTTGCCGATAAGAGCCATGCAAAGCTCTACACCATGAGTGGTCGGGCTTCAGGGCTAACTCTCAAGCAGGAGTGGGATCATGAAGCGTCCCGCAAACATGAACAGGAGTTAACCAGTGATCTTCCCGGACGTACATTTGACAGTATGGGTGATGCCAGACACGCCATGAGTCAATCGGTTGACCCCAAGGATCATGAGGCTGAACTGTTTGCACATGAGTTGATTGCTGAGATGGATCGAGGCCGTGTTAGCAATGCGTTTAAACATCTCTCTCTGGTAGCACCACCTGAGTTTCTGGGACTGCTTCGAAAACAGTGTAATTCAACACTTGAGCAGCTTGTTTCAGATACGGTGGATAAAAACCTTGTCTTTGAGGATGCAGAGACTGTTCGCGATCATCTTCCCAGCACACTGTAGCGTGCAGAGGCAGGCCTGATAGAAGAGGCTCAGCCTCTTCCAGTGCCAACTATTCTCGCACTTGTTTTGGCTTCCAGCAGATGAAATTCACTACCCCTGAGAACAATCTCTTCACCACAACCTCTACAACTGTTTCCAAAGCCTGAAAAGGGGAGGGTTTTGGGTCTTTCACAGGCAGGGCACAAGCCACGACGTGCCTTGAAAGGCAGTACCAACAGACAGACGACCATAATGATTGAGGTGATGATGCCTGTCATGGGCATAAACAGTGTCAGTGCCATTGATGCACCCCACAGCGGTAGCGTGTAGAGAAGTATCTGCAAAGGGGCTGCAGATGTCTCTGATGTGGCGACAGTTTTACGAACGGGAGAGCTCATGCGGCCAGTCTAATCAGAGATCTGTTTAGTGAGAAGGTTTTCCAAAAGGGGAGACCTGCTCATCACCCTCGGCAACACCTGCGGCATCAGTGGCATTTTTCTCAAAGGCCTTTTTCTCTTTGGCAGGAACCGGTGTGGGTTGGATGGAGTCTTCACAGCCAGGAAGAAAAAACAGCGATGTGATGACCATAATTGCCAGCAGGGAGTTTCTAATCACCTCCGCCTCCATCTCCACCGCCTGCTTCTCCAACATTTGAAGTGGAATCAGAGGCGTCGTTCTCCGGTTTGTTGCGGCTGTCCGATGTGGTGTCGGTGATATTGATGTTTACATCGCCATCACCACCGGAGATTGAAGATGCAGTGTCTCCTTTTTGCTTGCGATGATAGGTCGGTGACTTCAAGGTCAGAACTCTGACCAGTGCTCCCACAGCCAATAGAACGGGAAGAAGAATGAGAAAATAATCAAACGTCATATCGATATTCTAAGCGTTTCCAGCCATTTCGGAAACAGCAGACAGAAGTGCGGTGTAGGGGGCCTTATCAAGCAGCAGTCTGTTGGCGACCTCTGCCAGCTTGTTTTCCGGGAGCTTTGGCTGATGTCGTTCAAGCTCTCTGCACAGTTGTTTTGAAGTGAGAACGGGCAAGAGCAGGGGGGTAGTTCTGAGTGACTGGACCGCTCTCTTTTCAGCGACACTGAGCAGCGAAATCGTTGGCTGCATTTCGATGCTGTTTAGCTGTTCGATGAATTGCTGGTTGCTGTTGGTTTCCTCGTTCAACTCATCGAAATTATGCAGGATCAACAGGCTGTTCCTGCTGCTATTAACTGCTTCTGATAGCCAGTCGACTGGATCAACAGGGTCCCTTCGCAGATCAAGTTGTTGAACAGCTATCGAATCGGGCAGAAGAGATCGCAGGTCTTCAAGCGTGCGCCTGCGACCCTGACCATGTTGACTGATCAGGTTAATGGATTCACCTCTGAGTAGACGGTTTTTGAGTTTCAGCGTGAAATCGGGGCGAAGGCACTCTTTAGCAGGCATGATTATCCCAAAGGAAGTTGTGTTGCCTTCTTAGGTGGTGTTCGTTTCATCTCCGTCAGCAGCTCCTCCTCACTAATCACGCCTTTGGCAATCAGCAGACGAGTCAGGGCATCAACGCGCATCTGATCCAGGGGTTGAGCAGATGGTTTAGATTTAGGTGAAGTTTTGGGTTTGTGTGTTGTTTCTATGTCCGAAAGATTATGCCCCTGTCGCATCAGGTTCAGCAGTTCATCATCAGCTATGCCTGTTGGGTTCAACCCTTTTTGAGACTGGAAATTTTTCACGGCATCACGGGTTGATGCACCAAAGATGCTCGGCTGATCATCCATGGGGTAACCGAGCCGCTTCAGTATCTCCTGCAGATTGCGGACACTTTTTCCTCGCATAAACATTTTAAGTGGTCTGGACATGGGTCTCTCCAGGGGGTGTCGTAATAAGATCGGGAGTGATGCTATCGCTCCAGCCGAATGCCTCAATGATCCGTGAGTATGATTCATCCAACGGTGCTTGAATCAACACACTCTCCTCTGTAGCCGGGTGGCTGAATGAGAGTGATGTAGCGGCCAGCAGAAGTCGGTGGCAGTCAAACTGCTGCCGGAACAGATCATTGTGTTTGCCATCACCATGTGTGGTATCACCCACAATGGGGTGAAAGATATGTTTCATATGCCGGCGAATCTGATGTTTTCGTCCTGTTTCGGGTTTGATCAGCAGCAGCGAGTAGCGGGCAGTTGCATATCGGCCAACAGGGTAGGGGAGCTCCACCGTTGCAACTCTTCTGTAGGCTGTGATGGCTTCCTGTGGCTCCTTATCGGGATTGGCCTTGCGGTCACTCTTCCTGTCCAGCTCCTCTTTCAGAGGGTAATCGATGCTCTCCTCTTCAGCCGTGTGACCACGAACCACGGCCAGATACTGTTTGGTAGTACTCCGCTGTGTGAACTGTTCGCTCATCAGTCGAGCTGTATCGGGACCGAGTGCAAAAAGAAGCACGCCTGAGGTGGGTTTATCGAGCCTGTGAACCGGGTAGACATGTTGCCCGATCTGGTCGCGCAGCATCTGCAGGGCAAAGCGGGTCTCGTGCCGATCGATCATGGAGCGGTGTACCAGAAGTCCAGCAGGTTTATTCACGGCAACCAGCCACTGATCCTTAAAGAGAATCTCCAAAGGTTCACTCTGCTCATTTGTTGATTGGACGTTGGTAGGCATGAGTCGCAAGCATACTGGCAGGTGATAGATAAATCTTTAAACAGGCATGATATGGTTGCGAAGCGTTGATTGAGGACAGGAGATTCGATGCAGAGTGCGATGGCTAAACATATTCTGGTTAAGACGAAGTCCGAGGCTGAAAAGTTGAAGCAACAGCTGGCTAACGGTGAGGATTTTGGCAAGCTGGCACGTAATTACTCGACATGCCCATCCAGAAAACGTGATGGCGACTTGGGTGAAATCTATCCCGGTCAACTGGTGAAACCGATTGAGGATGTCATCTTCAAAAAGACGCTGCAAAAGGTGCACGGTCCGATCAAAAGCCGCTTCGGCTATCATCTTGTGGTTGTCTATTTCAGAAGTCAGAAGCGTTCAGGATTAAATATTAGATAGTGTGAGCGCTTGTATATCCTATGCTCAGCACTAAGCTGCGCCAACTTCTCATCACGCACAGGCACGACAACAGGAAACATCCATGATCACAACAACCGGCATTACCATGCAATTTGGGGACAAACCCCTTTTCGAAAACATCTCAGTCAAATTTGGTGAAGGCAATCGTTATGGCCTGATCGGAGCCAATGGCTGTGGTAAGTCCACGTTCATGAAAATCCTTGGTGGTGATCTGGTTCCAACATCGGGCACAGTGAGCATCGATCTGAATGAGCGGTTGGGTAAATTGCGTCAGGATCACTTTGCTTTTGAAGATTGTACGGTGCTCGATACCGTGATGATGGGGTTTGAGAAGCTGTGGAAGATCAAGGAAGAGCGTGATGCCATCTATGCACTTCCGGAATTCACTGAAGAGGCGGGCATGCGGGCTGGCGATCTTGAGAGCCAGTTTGCCGATCTGGATGGTTACAGTGCCGAAGCCAATGCAGGCGAGCTGTTGATCAGTATGGGCATTCCGGTTGAGTCTCATTTCAGTCTGATGAAATCCATTGCCCCGGGTTGGAAATTGCGTGTTCTTCTGGCTCAAGCACTGTTTGGTGATCCTGAGATTATTCTGCTCGATGAGCCGACCAATAACCTCGATATCGATGCCATCCGCTGGCTTGAAAGTGTCATTAACGCGCGCAATTGCACGATGATCATCATTTCGCATGACCGCCATTTCCTGAACAGTGTATGCACCCATATGGCCGATATTGATTATGGTGAACTTCGTATCTATCCGGGCAACTACGATGATTACATGGAAGCTGCATCACTGGTTCAGCAGCAGCTGCTCACTTCAAATGCCAAGAAAGCCGAAGAGATTCAGGAGCTTCAGGCGTTTGTACGCCGTTTTTCAGCCAATGCATCGAAAGCCACACAGGCACAGTCGCGTGCCAAAAAACTGGATAAAATTAAACTGGATGAAGTAAAGCCCTCAAGCCGTGTGAGCCCATTCATGCGCTTTTCTCAGGATAAGAAGCTTTATCGCAATGTATTGGAACTGAAGAACCTCAGTAAAGGTTTTGATGAGGGCCTGCTATTTGAAAAGTTTGATTTGAGAGTTCCCGTAGGTGAGCGCGTAGCGGTGATTGGCCCCAACGGTATTGGTAAAACCACACTGCTGCGTTGTCTGGCGGGTGATCTTGAGCCGACAGGCGGCGAGATCAAATGGTCTGAGAATGCCAATGTCGGGTATTATGCTCAGGATCATTCGGCTGATTTTGCTGGAGGTGAGAGCCTGTTTGACTGGATGGCCCAGTGGAAGAAGAAAGAGCACGGTGAGCAGGAGATTCGCGGTAATCTCGGACGCATGCTCTTCTCTCAAAACGATATCAAAAAGTCGGTGAAAGCACTCTCCGGTGGAGAGCAGGGGCGGATGCTCTTTGGCAAGTTCATGTTTCTCAATCCGAATATTCTGCTGCTGGATGAGCCGACCAATCATATGGATATGGAGTTCATTGAATCATTGAACTGCGCGCTGGAGAAGTATGAGGGCACGCTGATTTTTGTCAGTCATGATCGCGAATTTGTATCTTCGCTGGCAACCCGTATTATTGAACTCACACCTGAAGGTATCGTCGATTATCACGGTACCTACGAGGAGTACCTGAAAAGTCAGGGAATTGCAGTATAACGATATCGGAGGATGATCTGATTATGTATGAGCGTCTCAAACAACGCCTGAATCCCCGCTTGAATCAAATCAAAGAGATGTTGCCGAGTCTGGCAGCAATGCTTGGAGCTGTTGTGTTGATCGTGCTGCTGTCACTGTGGGGTTATGCAGGCTCCCGTCAGAGTGAACCTTTCAAGCCGCAGTTGAGCAGTATTGAGGGTGAGAACTTTGTTGAGGTCAATCGCGAATTGGCGCGTATTGAACTGGAATCGTTTACTGGCTGGACGCCTAATGATTATCTGCCGCTAACCGCGTTGCTTGATAATAAGCAGAACTTCCAGCTCGGCGTTATCGAAACCATTCGTTTCTCGGTGCGCGTATTGCGCGATAATCTGTCGCGTCAGCGAACAACAGATCAGATTGATGATGATGTAAAAAAAGCATTCGAGTTTTACAGTAATGATCCCAATAAATGGATCTTTCCATCCTACGAAGGGCGCCTGAAAGAGGCATCAGAGGCCTTGCAGGGCTATGCGGAACGTTTGAAAAACGGAAAGGCTCACTTTCATCCGCGCTCCGATAATCTAATTCAGCTACTTGAGCAGTACTCATCACTGCTCGGCTCAGCTACCACCAGTTTGACAGATGAAAATCTCAGCTGGTTGGAGACAGATGACCGTTTTTACTACAGCAAGGGTGTCGCCTATGCCATGTATGTGGAGATGCAGGCGATACAGAAGGATTTTCATGAGGTGCTGAAGAAGAATGATGGTGAAGAGCTGACCACTGCCATTATCCGTGAGTTGCGTGATACATGGTTTGAGCCAACTGTGGTCTTTAATGGTAGCAAAGATGGCATCTACGCCAATCATCTAAAAAATCTGTCCAGCGATCTGCTTGGCATCCGTCAGAAGCTCAATTCACTGAGCAGTGTTCTGAGTCATCGCGGCAGTTCAAGCGCGGGGTAGGCTAATGTCAAAAGAAGAGTGGTTTGAAGCAGCTAAAAACGGTGATGTTGATGCACTGAAGAAGACACTTGAATCAGGTTTTGATGTGAACAGTGTCGATGAGAAGAAAAACACAGCGCTGCATCATGCCGCCAGCAAAGCTCATCTGGATGTGATGTCTCTACTGATTGAGCACGGTGCAGGTCTGGACCTGACCAATGACCGTCTTTCAACACCGCTGCATCTGACCGAAAAAAACATGGATGCCATTCGAATCCTTCTCGAAGCGGGAGCTGATCCGAACCTGCAGGATGCGGATTATGACTACCCTTACTACTTTGCCTTTTATGGCTCGATGACACGTGAGCTCACTAAGCTCTATATCAGGTATGGTGCAAATCTGATGTTGTATGACGATGATAAATGAATAACCAGAATCAAACAGTCCTAATCTCGGCACTGATGGAAGAGAGTGGTGTGAAGTTCGGCACCAGCGGTGCGCGTGGTTTGGCTACCGATATGACTGACCGTGTCTGCTACGCCTATACCCTGGCCTTCATGGACTACCTGAAGAGCACGGGTGATCTGGCTGAAGGTTCCAGTATTGCCATTGCCGGTGATTACCGCCCCAGCAGTCCGCGTATCATGGCGGCAGTTGCGATGGCGATCAGGGATGGCGGTTGCACGCCGATTAATTGCGGCCTAATTCCAACCCCTGCCGTGGCTCTCTATGGCATGGCTAATAAGATTCCAAGCATCATGGTCACCGGCAGTCATATCCCCGATGACCGCAACGGCATCAAGTTCTATAAACCGGCTGGCGAGATTCTCAAAGAGGATGAGCAGGGGATGTGCTCACAGAGCGTGGATGTCTCCAATGACCTGTTCGACTCTAATGGCAGCACAAATGATCCACAGACACTTTCTGGAGTGGAGACGGCTGCTTATCAGATGTTTGTGCAGCGCTATCTCGACTTCTTTCCGGCAGGTTGTCTCAAAGGCAAAACAGTCGGTGTTTATGAGCAATCGACGGTTGCACGCGATATCCTCAGGGAAGTGATCGAAGGGCTGGGCGCAGATGTGATTCGTCTGGGCTTCTCAGAGACCTTCCTGCCCGTCGATACCGAGGCGATCCGCCCTGAAGATGTGGTGCTGGCCCACCAGTGGGCTGAGGAACTCAGTGTGGACTGCATTGTCTCCGCCGATGGTGATGGTGATCGCCCTCTGGTTAGTGATGAGAAGGGCAACTGGTTGCGCGGCGATGTTGCAGGTATTTTGTGTGCCCGTTATCTCGGTGCTGAACATATTGCCACGCCGGTGAGCTGTAACAGTGCAGTGGAGAAGAGCGGCTGGTTCAAACAGGTTGAGCGAACCCGTATCGGTTCGCCCTTTGTGATTGCCGCAATGAATGAAGTGCTGGGGCAGGGGGAGAGTGATCTGATAGGGGGTGTGGTCGGTTACGAAGCCAATGGCGGCTTCCTGACAGCCAGTGATATCACCATCGGTGGCCGCACCTTGAGCGCACTGCCGACCCGCGATGCGGTGATTGTGCCGCTTGCCATCCTGTTGATGGCTACCGAGGCAGGTTCAACCATTTCAGAGCTGTTAAAGACGCTCCCGCAACGTTTCACATCCAGTGGTCGCCTTAAAGATTTCCCGGCCGAGCTAAGCCAAAGCAAACTCTCCGCACTCAATAGTGGTGATCATGCTGCTGATATCGCAGCCGCCGAAGCGCTCTTCGCCGATGCCTTTGGTTCCGTCATTTCAATCGATTGCACCGATGGCATCCGTATCACCTTTGCCTCGGAGGAGGTGGCCCATCTGCGCCCATCCGGCAATGCGCCCGAGCTGCGCTGTTACAATGAAGCGGCTAGTGAAGAACGTGCTGAAGCGATGAATCAATGCTGTATGGCGGTTCTCGAAAGCTGGCGCTCGTAATTTGCTGAACGCCTGCTTTCGGCAAAAATCGGACACTCAGGTAATCAGTATCCCAATATTGGCTGGAGCCATTTCTCCGCTTCTTCAAAGCTCATGCCTTTACGGTTGGCGTAATCTTCCACCTGTTCGCGGTTGATGTTGCCTACGGTGAAGTATTTCGCTTCAGGGCTGGCGAAGTAGAGGCCGGAGACTGAAGCTGGCGGGTTCATGGCGTAGCTTTCGGTGAGCGTGGTACCGATATTCTTCTCGGCATCAAGCAGCTGCCAGAGCGTGCCTTTCTCGGTGTGTTCCGGGCATGCAGGGTAACCGGCAGCAGGGCGGATGCCCTGATACTTTTCACGGATAAGCGACTGATAGTACGCTTCATCTTTAGCCGCGGCCGCTCCCGACGTCGTGTCTCCCGCGGCACTTGTACTTCCATGTACTTCGTATCCCCAATGTTTGGTGCGGACATCGTGATGCATCTTCTCTGCCAAGGCTTCGGCCAGTCGGTCGGCCAATACCTTCACCATAATGGCGTGGTAATCGTCATTCCCTTTCTGGAATGCGGCAGCCTTCTCATCGGCACCGAAGATGGATACAGCGAAGCCGCCTATGTGATCGGGAACAATCCGGTCAGCATCACTGCGGCCAACGAAGTCAGCCAGGCAGAGATTGGCACGGCTGTCTTTCTTATTCTGCTGCTGGCGCAGGAAGTGGAAGCGGACGGTTTCAGAGGAGCGGGATTCATCACTATAGACAATTACGCTGTCATCTTCTGTGGAGTTGGCGGCAAATAGTCCGACCACCGCTTTGGCTGTGAACCACTTCTCGGCAATGATCTGATCCAGCATGGTCTGACCGTCGGCAAAGAGCTTGCGAGCCTCTTTACCCTTCTTCTCATCATCGAGAATGCGCGGGTAGGCGCCATTGAGCTGCCATGCACTGAAGAACGGTGTCCAGTCGATGTAATCTCTTAGCTCAGCGATGGAGACATCATCAAAGGTCTGAACGCCTAAGCTGTTCGGCATAACAGGTGTCGCCTCGATATCCATACGGTTGGCACGCGCTTCAGTCAGTGTGAGGAACTCGGTCTGGCGGTTCTTGCCTTCATAGAGGGCACGAACTTTCTCGTACTCTTCACGGGTCTCTTTTACAAAAGAGTCACGATAAGCTTCGGAAATAAGGTTCTGAGCTACGCCAACAGCTCTGGAAGCGTCTTTCACCCAGATAACCGGCTCATCATACTCAGGAAGGATCTTCACGGCTGTATGCGCCTTGGAGGTGGTTGCACCACCAAGCATGATCGGGGTGGTGCGGCCGAGGCGTTTCATCTCTTTGGCGATATGCACCATCTCATCGAGCGACGGAGTGATTAGGCCTGAGAGGCCAATAATATCCACATCGTGCTTCGCAGCCTCTTCAAGAATGGTTGCGGCAGGCACCATGACCCCGATATCAATGACCTCAAAATTGTTACACTGCAATACAATTCCGACGATATTTTTACCGATGTCGTGCACGTCACCCTTGACGGTGGCCATTAACACCTTGCCGTTTGAACTGTTGCCCTCGGATTTCTCCTCTTCAATGTAGGGCATCAGCCATGCCACGGCCTTTTTCATGACGCGGGCAGACTTCACCACCTGCGGCAGGAACATCTTGCCGTCTCCGAAGAGATCACCAACTACGTTCATGCCATCCATCAATGGTCCCTCGATCACTTCGATAGGACGGTTAAACAACTGGCGTGCCTCTTCGGTATCTTCATCGACAAAAGTATCAATGCCTTTGACCAGCGCATGTTCAAGACGTTTGGCTACATCCCAGCCGCGCCACTCTTCATCGGCCTTTTTGGCGATAGTGCCGTCACCGCGATAGTTATCGGCCACATCCAGCAGGCGATCGGTGGCATCATCCCGGCGGTTAAGCACCACATCTTCGACCAGTTCACGTAGTTCAGCAGGCAGCTCTTCGTAAATCTCCAGCATGCCGGCATTGACGATACCCATATCCATGCCCTGTTTGATGGCGTGGTAGAGGAATACGGAGTGAATCGCTTCACGTACCGGGTTATTGCCACGGAATGAGAATGATACGTTAGAGACCCCACCGGATATCATGGCATGCGGCAGGTTCTGTTTAATCCAGCCTGTGGCTTCAATGAAATCAACAGCGTAGTTGTTGTGCTCTTCAATACCTGTGGCTACGGCAAAGATGTTCGGATCGAAGATGATATCTTCTGGCGGGAAGCCGACTTTCTCGGTCAGCACCTTATAAGAGCGTTCGCAGATCTCGGTTTTGCGCTGATAGGTGTCAGCCTGACCCTTCTCATCAAAGGCCATCACCACAACGGCTGCGCCATATTTGTGCAGCAGCTTGGCATGATGAACAAATGCCTCTTCACCCTCTTTCAGGGAGATGGAGTTAACCACACCTTTGCCCTGAATACATTTCAGGCCGGCTTCGATGATATTCCACTTGGAGGAGTCGATCATGACCGGAATTTTGGAGATGTCCGGTTCTGATGCGATCAGGTTCAAGAAGGTGACCATCGCCTTCTCACCATCAAGCATCGCCTCATCCATGTTGATATCGATGATCTGGGCACCATTCTCCACCTGGTCGCGGCAGACGTTTAGTGCGGTGTCGTAATCACCCTCAAGGATCAGACGTTTAAACATGGCAGAGCCGGTGACGTTGGCACGTTCACCCACATTCACAAACAGGGAGTCCTTACCAATATGCAGTGGCTCGAGACCAGAAAGTCGGCACTGAACTTCACGTTCAGAGGCAGGGCGGGGTGCGATGCCCTCGACAGCTTTGGCCATGGCACGAATGTGTGCAGGGCCGGTACCACAGCAGCCGCCGATGATGTTCAGGAAGCCGGACTGGGCCCACTCTTTGATCTCATCTGCCATCTCTTCAGGGGTTTCGTCATAGCCACCAAATGCATTGGGAAGCCCGGCATTGGGATGGGCGTTGATACCACAGGATACAGTATTAGAAAGCTCTTCAATATATTGGCGTAACTCACCGGCACCTAAGGCACAATTCAAGCCAATGGTGATTGGATTAGCGTGAGCCAGTGAGTTGTAGAAGGCGGTTGCAGTCTGCCCGGAAAGGGTGCGCCCGGAGGCGTCAGTAATGGTGCCGGAGATCATGATCGGCAGTTCAGCGCCTGCCTCTTCAAAGGTCTCTTTAACAGCAAAGACAGCGGCCTTGGCATTGAGTGTGTCAAAGACCGTTTCGATCAGAATAATGTCTGCGCCACCAGCCATCAGACCTCGAGTGGCATCTTTGTAGGTGGCTACCAGCGCATCAAAGGTGATGTTACGAAATCCCGGGTCATTAACGTCGGGAGAGATGGAGCAGGTGCGGGATGTGGGGCCAAGTACGCCGGCAACAAAACGGGGTTTGTTATCAACCGCCGCCGCTCCCGACTTCCTGTCTCCCGCGGCACTTGTACATCCCTGTACATCGTCACACGCTTCACGAGCCAGTTGGGCTCCGGCTTTATTGAGTTCATATACCAGCTCCTCCATGCCGTAATCGGCCATGGAGACCGAATTGGCATTGAAGGTGTTGGTCTCAAGGATATCGGACCCGGCTTCAAGGTAAGCCTTGTGAATATCCCGGATAATCTGAGGCTGGGTCAGGCTCAACAGATCGTTGTTACCCTTGAGATCACTCTCCCAATCGGCAAAACGTTCGCCGCGATAGTCGGCCTCTTCCAGTTTGTAACCCTGAATCATGGTTCCCATTGCACCATCAAGAAGAAGGATGCGCTGGGATAGTTGATCTTGTAGCAGAGAGGTTGATTCTGCTGATGTAAGAGGTGTTGGCATGGAGAACCCTTATGAATAAATTAGCCGGAAACTATCATTCATGTCATTTGATTCCAATCAGCTCAATAGCTCGAAGACCGAATTTGTTGTTATTGCTGACTTTGCGCTGTTGTGGTCTACTTCCGTTTATGAGTTCTGAGCAGACCTATTCAGTACTACTTCTGGAAGATGAAAAACCGACACGTGATTATCTCGCTTCGGTGATTCATGGCTGCCCCGGTCTGACGCTTCATGGTAAGGCAGGTAGCTGCAATGAAGCACGTTCCGCTCTTGCGGGCGGGGCTCCTGATGTGTTGGTGGCGGATCTGGGGCTCCCTGACGGCAGTGGTATTGATATCATTCGTGAGGCACGGGAACTCTATCCGGAAATGGAGGTGATGGTTCTCACCGTTTTTGAAGATGAGGAGAGTGTGGTTGCCGCTCTGGAAGCGGGCGCAACCGGCTATCTTCTTAAAGATCAGGCGCTCAATGAGCTGGACGACACTATTCTTGCACTGATGCGTGGTGAGTCGGCGATCAGTTCGAAAGTTGCCCGTTTCCTTCTGAAACGATTCAATACCCCCTCTCAGTCACAGCCCGATGCCATAAAACAGAAAGCACGTATGCAGGCCTCGGCTGTAGACGAATTGACTGATCGTGAGGGAGAGGTGTTAAACCTGATCGCCAAGGGATACAGCTATAATGAAATCGCTGAATCATTAGAGCTATCCACCAACACCATCCGTGCACATATCCGCAATATCTATCGGAAGCTTGCCGTGAAATCCCGCTCTGAAGCGGTGTTTGAGGCTGCTCACCTTGGCCTGATCAGTTTTGAGGCCAATATTTAACTAATCCTGATATAGCATATTCATGCTATTTTCCTTTGTTTCTTCGTGGGTAATAGTTTGCTCAATGAAAAGGGATAAAGAACCAGTTGATAATATCTGGATAACGATTCTTCTCATCACTTCATTGTTGATGGCGACGGTTACTTATCTGGTGAATTACTGATGGGGAAGAGTGAGCCTCTTTTTGGCCCTATGTGCAAAATTAGTGCCGTATTCAAAGCCGTGAAACACCATTTCCTGAAGCTGTTTAAAAAATCGGATCTAGACTAGCCTTTACTCTGCTTCCCATTGGCTTGGGTAGTCACATTTTCAAAACATCCAAAACAGTGGCTTTATAACGGGCAGGACGCCTCTTCCCGAAACAGAAGCTAAACCCATATTGTTTGAATAGTGGTACCTGAGGCCGGAATCGAACCGGCACGGCCGTGAAGCCATTGGATTTTGAATCCAACGTGTCTACCAATTCCACCACTCAGGCATAAGAAAGGTCTTCGGTAAAACGCGCGGAAGCATTGTACCGGCACCCATCCGTGTCAAGTTTCGATATAGCCAACTTGCATTCACCTGTAATGTCATAATACTGATGCGGGTATTTATTTGATTGAGACGATAGGCACAGGGGCAGATGAAAAACAAGCAATCCCTCAGCGAAAATGAGTTCGATATCGTGATTGTCGGCGCCGGCGCAGTAGGCAGTGCGTTGGCGATTCAGCTCGTTGACCTTGGCTACAACGTCGCTGTCATTGATGCGTTTAAGCCCAATTACAGCTCGTCAAATCCTGAGCGTGTGATTGCGCTCTCATATGGTTCAAAACGTTATCTGGAAGAGCTTGGTGTGTGGCAGGGCGTTGAAGAGGCCGGTGCAGGCCTGATTCGCCATATACATATATCTGAGCCAGGTAATGAAGGTTCTGTCGAGATGGATGTCACTGAAGCAGGACATCTGGGCAATGGTTCTGCAGCTAAAATGGACGCACTTGGTTATGTGGTTGAGATGGGGCATGTCTTAAAACCGCTGCATCAAAAGATGCAGGAAAAGGTTACTTTTATTGCGCCTGCATCAATTTGTGATGTTCAGTTTGCGAAAGGTGAAGAAAAGACCAAAATCACGATCCATGAGCAGGGAGAGGAGCGGTGTCTGGTCACCTCGCTTCTTGTCGGTGCTGATGGTACGCAAAGTCAAATCAGACGCAGAGCAGGTATTAATACAAAGGGATGGGATTACAACCGTTTTGGGCTTGTTTTATCTGCCCATTTGCAACAATCTCATGACAACATTGCCTACGAGTGTTTCAAAGGATCTGGTCCCCTGGCGTTTTTGCCGATGGCCGATGGCCGTTACTCGATTGTGTGGGCAGTTGCACCTGCTGAAGCGATGCGTTTGCTACAGATGCCGGACGCTATGTTCATCAAGAAACTGGAGCGGGCAGCGGGTGAGGATGTCATCAGACGTTTCGGGCCGATAACCGATATTGGCAAGCGTTTTTCTTTTCCACTGGAGCTGACCATTGCTGAGCGATATGCCAAGCCGGGGTTGGCACTTGTCGGCAATGCCGCACACACCATTCATCCTGTTGCAGGGCAGGGGATGAATCTCGGATTTCGTGATGCAGCAGTGCTGGCCGAAGTACTTGCAGACGATTTAGCCCGAACCTCTCCAGGCGCACCGATTCTGATGCAGGCCTATAGTGAGAAGCGACGTGCTGATGTGATTGCAGTGGCTGGATTTACCGAGTCGCTGGTTAACATATTTGGCATAACCCTTTCACCGGCACAGCAGGTGCGAGGCGGTGCCTTGAACAACTTACAGAAAATGCCATCACTGCGTTCCATGCTTCTCGGACAGGCGTCCGGGATTGCCCAGATGCAAAAACTTCAACTTCCACATGAGTTGGCACAGGGAGTACTGCATGAGTAATCATCTGGAGAAAGTTGATCTGATTATTGTTGGCGGAGGCATGGTGGGGATGGCTGCGGCCTGTGCCCTGAAGAATTCAGGGTTGCATGTGGTGGTGGTTGAACGATCCGAACCGTCGGTCAGGAAGTCGCTTGATCGTGATTGCCGGGTGAGCGCCATCGTGATGGGGAATGTTCGAATCCTCCAGGGCCTGGGTGTATGGGATCACATCACTGATGTCGGTCCGATGCATTCGATGCGCATCTGGGATGATCAGAGGCCGGGTGGTATCCGCTTTGATGCCGGAGAGATCGGTGAAGAGGCTCTCGGATATCTGGTTGAGAACTCAAAACTTCAGGCTGCCATGGTAAAAGTGGCACATCTCAGTGACTGCATTGATATCTGTTGCCCGGCAAGCATTGAATCGGTTCTCTGGCACAGTGACCATGTTGAGGTGCATCTTGATGATGGAAGAGGGTTTAAAACCCCACTGATTGTTGGCGCTGATGGCGCACACTCCTGGTTGCGTCAGCAGGCAGAGGTGGGTATCTACACCCATGATTACGGACAGAAGGGCATTGTTGCCACCGTTCGGCCCCAAATTCCACATCGTGGTGTTGCTTATCAGCGGTTTCTCGGTACCGGACCTCTGGCGATGCTGCCAATGAGCGATGGGCTCTGCTCCATTGTCTGGAGTGCCGAACATGAGGAGGCAGACCGTCTGATGAAGCTCGATGCTTTGGCTTTCCTTGAGGATCTGAACCTTACCTTCGGCCCTGTTCTGGGTAGAATCGAAGAGGTGGGCGAACGAGCAGCTTTTCCGCTGGTGGCCCGTCTTGCCCGGCATCTGGTTCGGCATCGACTGGCGCTGATCGGTGATGCTGCCCACACCATTCATCCGCTTGCTGGCCTCGGGGTCAATCTTGGCCTGCGAGATGCAATGGTGCTGGCGCAGGAGATTGTTGATGCGAAGCGCTTTAAGGAAGATTGGGGTGAGCTGGATGTGCTGAACCGCTATATGAAACAGCGCCTGCCCGATGTGTTGAGCATTATGGGTTCAATGGGTGGCTTGCATCAACTCTTCACCCATAACTGGCCGGGCTTGCCAGAACTGCGTGGTCTGGGTATGCGGCTGGTGGGTAATAGCGGACCGATCAAACAGCTGTTGATGAAAAACAGTACAGGGCTGAATCTTCCCGTCCCTAAACAGATCAGCTGAACAGGTTTAGTGAACCTTCTCCGTTCGCTATATTATGTTGTTCTTACAATTTTGGTTATGATGCCAGCATGCCTTAGAGCAGCAACATATTTCATCCCTTTTCCCAACTCATCAACGCGTTTGAGCACAACAGGTTGATTAGAGAAGATAGATTCAATTTTGGGGCTGTCGACTTTATAGAGTTCGGCGATTTTTTTCTTTACGGCGCTTAAATCTTCCCCCGATCTGATTTCACCTTCAAATACGACTTTAAATGTTGTTTCCATACCATCCTCCTGCCTCTGATCATGATTTTCTCAGTGTCACAGAAGTGCGGTTGGTAATATGTGATTCCAATTACATGAATCGGACAGTTTATTTTCAAACACTGCGTAGTGTGCGACGCTGTCGCGGACAGAGATTGTTCTACTTAGATTATGAAAGAGTCACACTTATATTTGCATCATTGTGGTTTGCGAGACAGCTTTAGCCTGTGAATCACTCATTCAACTGCAAACCAACTCTGTGACCGATAACGTTATTCATATCCTGTCGGCTCAGGTAGCCAATCAGATTGCCGCCGGTGAAGTGGTGGAGAGGCCGGCTTCTGTCGTCAAAGAACTGGTGGAGAACAGCCTTGATGCCGGAGCCTCCCATATCACTGTTCGTATCGAAGAGGCTGGAAAAAAACGCATTGAAATAGAAGATGATGGCTACGGTATGTCTCCAACTGATGCCGAGCTTGCGTTAAAACGCCATGCCACCAGCAAAATATTAACTGCCGATGATCTACACCATATTGCCAGTCACGGATTTCGTGGTGAGGCGCTGCCCTCCATTGCCTCTGTATCCAGGTTCCGAATGCAGAGCTGTCTGGATGGAGGCAGTGAGGGTGTTGAGCTTCGAGTGGATGGGGGTGATGTTCAGGCCCGTCCAACAGCTATTCGTAAGGGAACACGGGTGGAGGTACTCGATCTTTTTCTGAATACGCCGGCACGGCTGAACTTTATGCGCACCGATAAAACGGAAGAGGCGGCCATTATCGAGACCATACGTGGTCTGGCGATATGCAATCCTGGGGTTGCTTTGCGGTTGGTTCAGAATGGACGGGATCGCCTTCTTTTCCCTATTGGACAGAGGGAAAGAGAGCGCGTGATTGCCGTGATGGGAAGCGATTTTGCCGAAAACAGTATTGATCAGAGTATTAAACATGAGGGGATGTTGGTATCGGCGCACCTGGGGCTTCCAACCTATCATCACCGTGACAGTTCCCGCATGCTGTTTCTGGTTAATGGCCGGGTTATACGGGACAAACAGCTTATTGCGGCACTGCGGGCAGGTTATCGTGATGTGATGTTCCATGATCGCTATCCGGTTGCAGTGGTGAGAATCGAGATGGATCCGGCAACAGTTGATGTGAATGTACACCCGGCCAAGCGAGAGGTTCGGTTTAAATCACCGCAGTCGGTACGAGCCGCGGTTGTCAGCTGTGTTCGTGCCGCTATTGAGCGGATGGGTCAGAGTGTCTCATCAATGCCGACCGACCAGGCATTGGAATCGATGCGAAGGGGTAGCTCTGTTTCATTTTCAACCGGAAAAAGCACCTCTTTTGCAGCTGTTTTACCTGGAAGAATTATGGGCTCGAATCTGCCTTCTCCTGACACGCAGCATCAGCTGTTTGTAACCCATATTCGTGAATCAGACTCAGACTATGATGTTTCAGGCTCAATTAGTCTGGGAACCCCTCTGGCACAGATTCATAGCTGTTATATTTTGGCTCAGTGCGAAGAGGGTGTGATTCTGGTGGATCAGCATGCTGCACATGAACGGATCACTTATGAGAAGCTTAAGGTGCAGCTGGATAGAGGAAAGCTGGCTGAACAGATCATGTTAACACCTGAAGCCTGGCAGCCTTCTCTTCATATCGCAGCATGGCTGCATGAGCATGTCGATGAACTGGCTCTGTTCGGTGTAGATCTGGACCAGACGGGAGAAGACTCTTTCCAGATTCGCTCAGTTCCGGCCCTCTTGAGCAGAGAGTCGCCAACTGAACTGGTGGCTGAACTTGTCGACGCCTGCATGCTGATCGGTTCCAATAGTGAAGGGCGGAGCAGGGTGCTTGAGCGTTGGCTTGGTAACCGGGCCTGTAAGGGCTCTATTAAGGCTGGTCGCATATTGTCAATTGAGGAGCAGGAAGCGTTGCTTCGTGAGATGGAGAAAACTCCTAATATTGCTCAGTGTAATCATGGCAGGCCCACTTATGTACGGTTGTCGTTAAACGATTTGGACCGACTTTTTGGTCGTAAAGAGTAGATGTTAAATAATCGTTTCTGTTCTTTCTTGCTTGGCCAAGAAAGAACCAAAGAAGGCCATCCGCGAGGTGCCTGTGTTTCTCCTTATATGGCATTTAATATCGGGAGTGGAATAAAACACGTATTCCACTCATTTTCCGATATTCAAATACCATATGAGGCACAGTCACAAGCGGAGTTCTTCCTGCAAGAGCAAACGATATGCTAAAAGCAGTAGCTTTGATGGGCGCGACAGGAACAGGAAAGTCATCTCTGGCGATGAAGATCGCCAGTGAATTTGAAACATCCATTATCTCCTGTGACTCGATGCAGCTATACCGTGGACTCGATATTGGCACGGCTAAACCATCCATTGAAGAACAGCACAATGTTCCCCATTTTATGATCGACTGTGCTGATCTTACGGAGACCTACTCGGCAGCACGCTGGGCTGATGAAGCAGCAGAGGTGATTGCTTCTGAAAACAGTTCGGGGCGAACACCTTTGATTGTGGGTGGAACAGGCATGTACCTGCGAGCTTTAACTGAAGGTTTTGCCGATATTCCAGCCGAGAAACCTGAGGTGCGTGAGAAATTTTCAAAGCTTCAGAAGCTGCATGACACACCGTATCTGCATGCCTTGTTAAAAGAGGTGGATGAGGACATGGCCGGAAGGCTGAAAGAGAGTGATACCCAGCGTATTATTCGGGCCCTTGGAGTCTATCACAGCAGTGGTGTTGCACTCTCGCAGTGGCAGCGTCAGGCCTCTGCTGAGAGGAGAGCAATAACTTGTCCGGTTTTTGTGCTCGAAGTCGAGCGAGCGGTTCTACGGGAAAAGTTGGCAAAACGATTCCAAATGATGATGGATGCTGGCTGGCTTGATGAGGTTCGCTGGCTAAAAGAGCAGGGGGTTGGCCCGATGCACCCGGCCATGCGCGCTGTGGGTTATCGGCAACTGCTTTCACACCTGGACGGAGAGTGCTCACTTGATGAGGCAATTCGTGATGGTATTACCGCCACAAGACGATATGCCAAGCGCCAACAGACCTGGTTTACCAACCAGGCAGCCGGATCAACATTTGGTGATGCAGATGCCTGTTATGGAGCGGTCTGCAGGGTATTGAAGTAGTGATTACCTTATCCATCCCGCCCATCGATTACCCCAGAGCACCTTCTCTTGCGCAGGCGCAATTCACCTTGGGGCGGCAAATCGATCATCGAGAGATTTGTAAGAAAGCGGGAATGACATTTTTCGCTTTCGATATAAGTAAAAAGGTAGGAAGCCTTTTTACGAAGGAATTTAATTGGCAGAATTAACATCAACGGAACGAGTGAAGGATCGGGTCATCTCTATCCATCCAAAAATCGACAGCAGAAGCGAATACCTCTCTATTTCCAGACAGGATGAGTTTGATCGACTGGTGCTATCCAGCGATTGTGATCTATGCGATTCAATCGCTATACCGGTCCGCCGCATGACTGCATCGACGCTGTTGGGTTCCGGGCAGGTGGAGATGGTAGGCGAACAGGTGGAGATTCATGAGGCTGATGTTGTTTTTGTTGATCACCAGTTAACCCCTGTTCAACAGCGAAACCTGGAGAAGGCTCTGGATTGCAAGGTGGTGGATAGAACAGGCCTTATTCTTGAAATATTTGCTGCACGGGCACGTACCCGAGAGGGTGTGCTACAGGTGGAACTGGCCAGCCTGAACTACCAGATTAGCCGGCTTGTTCGTTCCTGGACACATCTGGAACGACAGCGGGGCGGGTTTGGTTTTTTGGGGGGGCCAGGTGAGCGCCAGATTGAGCTGGATCGTCGAATGATCCGTACCCGGATCAAGTCGCTGGAGAAAGATCTTGCCCATGTTCGCCAGATGCGTGCGACTCAGCGATCGGGCAGGCAGCGCAAAGAGATCCCCACGATTGCACTGGTCGGTTATACCAATGCGGGAAAATCGACACTGTTCAACTACCTTACAGAGGCGCGAGTCTATGTTGCAGATCAGCTTTTTGCCACACTTGACCCTACCCTGCGGCTGCTGGAGTTGCCGGGAGGGAGCCGGGTGATGCTCTCGGACACTGTGGGATTCGTACAGGACCTTCCTCATGAACTTGTTGATGCATTCAAGTCCACGCTCGAAGAGGTGATTGAAGCCGATTTGATTCTGCATGTGCGGGATGCATCTGATCCCGGCAGTGCGGATCAGAAGCTGGTGGTCGAGGAGACGCTGGCTCAGCTCGGGCTGGACGGGGATGATGCACCACCGATGATTGAGGTGTTGAACAAAGTTGACCTTATACCTCAGACACGTTCCAAAATCACAGAGGAGATTGCAGGCAGCCGTATAGCAACTTCAGCACTTACTGGTGAGGGCATTGATCAGCTTCTTAAGCTGCTGTCTGAATGGTGCGAGCAGGATTGTGAGGAGTTTACATTGCAGCTCCCGTTATCTGATGGAAAGACCCTGGCCTACTGCCATGCCCATGGAAGAGTGCTTGAGCAGAGAGTAGAGGGTGATCAATTGATGTTGACGGTGCGCATGTCTTCCAAACATGCATCGAAGGTGCTCTAACTGCGTAAAGATCGGGTGATTTCTCCTCCTTCTCAAAGCAGCTTCTGCAACTATAATTAACTGCATGAAACATTCAGGATTCTCTCTTTTGATTCTTGCTGGGATGCTTCTTTCTTTCTCTACACTCACTATGGGGTGTGTGAAGAAGAGTGAGGTACTGGTAAGCGACAAACAGGTTGTCGAGCAGAAGCCGGTTGAAGTCAAAGAGGTGGGAAAAGTGGAAATAGTAGAAAAAGAGCAGTCTGTAACAGTGATAAAAATGGCGCCAGATAGTGAACGGAAAATTGAGGTCAAACCATCTGGCATTGGCCTTGAGCAGTTGGTGGAGCGATTGAAAAAGACAGAGGCGATCGGTTTTCTGACCAAACTGGCCATTCGTGCCGATGTGCTTGATTTTAAGAATACAGTTGAGTCATTCCGAAAGAGAGGGGAGAATACTGAGACGCTGAGGAGCCGCTTTGATGGTCTGGTGCTCAAAATATTGGCACTGCTGGAGCATGATCCGGATCTCTCCAAGGAGATTCATTTTGCCCGAGAATCGATCTGGAAAAGCCTTGTGGAGGTGAAATCATGAGAGTTGTTTTTGTAATTATGGCAATGCTTTTTCTGCCTGTTCAGGCTCAGGCCGTGACGCAGGCTGAGGATATTGCAACGACCATTATGTTGCGTGGACATCCATGCGGAGGCTCCGTGGTCTCCCAGATTCAGGAGAGTAGTGATGCTTCGGGCAATCGAACCATTCGTGCAACCTGTCCCAATGGGCACCGATATCAGGTAGATGTAAGCAGTGAAGGTCGGGTTAGTGTCAGGCGACTGAACTAAAACAGTTGTCGAACGTCGGCTTTTAGCTGAAAGCGGCTATGTACACCAGCTGCTAACTTGCAGTAAGAAGCGGGTACTGGAAACGAATCTGATTTGATTTCCGTTTTTTTAACATTGTCGCTGCGCCGGACGTCACCATGTGACTTCCATGCCTTTCATTAATTGTATTAATGGCCAGCATCAGTGTTGTCTGGTGCTGGTCTCTCTGCATCACGCCGAACAGGTCAGGAGTTACACTTGATGCACGTTTGATCTTGGTGGCTATCACACCACATCCACGATAAAGCACACTATCTTGGTAGAGCCGTGTGAAGGCTCTCTGAACAGCCTCTGTGATCCTTTTCAAGCTGTTTGTAGGGTGATCTAGCCTCATTTCAACTCCTCTGTTCTCAAGCGATTTAAGTGAAAGAAACACGGAGACCCGTTCAGTCATCAGCTCTTTGGCTACCAGATTGGAGACAAGTCTGTGTGTGTGATGCGAGAGATGGGCTGCTATGAGTGACTTGCTGTCTGAAACCTGTCCCAGTGATGCAGTGCGGGCCATGCTCTTAGGTAGTGATGGTTTAAGCTCAAGCTTCTGCAGAGATTGCCCATTCAATTCATGCCACAGCACAAGGCCATGGCGACCAAGCAGGCGCTTAATCAGTGATTGTTCACTCTGTGCATACTCTGCCGCTGTCTGGATATTGAACTTATGAAGCAGAGCGGCACGGTTGTGGCCTATGCCTGGAATGTCGTGAATCGGGATGTCAGAAAGAAAGCGTTCAATGCGTTTTCCGGGCACTACGGTAGTTCCATTCGGCTTGTTACTCTCTGATGCGATCTTGGCCAGTGTCTTGGTGTTGGAGATGCCGACAGAGACTGTGATGCCAACCTCTCTCTTTACAGCATTACGAATGCTATCTCCCAGTTGACGGAAGCTTTTATGCCAGAGGGTTCGAATACCATTCATATCCATGAAACACTCATCAATGGAGTATATTTCTATGTCCGGAGAGTAGCGTCTGAAGATAGAGAACATTTTTCCTGATAGCTGACCGTAATAACGAAAGTCTGGCATCAGAAACACAGCATTGGGCATTAGCTTCTTGGCATCCCACACTGACATG